>JABXJR010000136.1_pt1 | contig 14567 bp, 16 predicted proteins | sample 7431291 | NCBI WGS metagenome assembly JABXJR01 (sample SAMN14395756, study PRJNA613071) | wetland metagenome | isolation source: water samle H3 from high-altitude wetland | place: Chile: Salar de Huasco, high-altitude wetland | collected 2015-11-10 | reverse complement strand
TGGCTGGCTCTCTGCCTCTCGTTTCAAGCGTTGCGCTTATTCTATGAATTCAGGACCTTTAACCTAACCCAACCTAACCCATCAAAGTTAGGTCTCAAGCCCAACAAACACGGGCGTTCCAAGTCACAACACCCCCCCTCAAAAAAAACTAACCTTTTTCCCGAGGCACTTACTGAATTCAGCTGTCTTTGCGTGCTTGAAACCGTTGCGAAAAACATCCACCTTCGCAGGGTTCCGCAGGTTTCTGTCCCCACTAAAACGCCAAGCATGCGCCCAGCCTGAGCCGCCGAGAGTGGTCCGCAGGGTCGCAGAAAAAACGCCCCATTTAGCCCGCAGGCGAGGTGGGGGGACGACGGCGCGCGCCGGGTGGTGAAGCACGTCACTGCCCCGTTGTGGCACGCCTGTAGCCCTATTTGTGGCACGCCAACTCCCCGAACTATCGGCAGCTTCCTGGGTGCCAACCACGCAGCCCCCGAAGCCCCGTGTTTATTGGTCCGCGCGGCCGCTTTGGCTTGCCGTGACACCCTGCAAATGCTATGTTGAATTGGGTTTTTTCATGCTGCTGAAGGGCAAACTTTCATCTATTCCAGCTGACTTTTTCTGACCCAAAGCCCCCCTCCCTCCTACAGTTCGTCGCCTCAAATCGCGTCATGAGCAAACCTCGATTACTGTATGCACATACAGTATTGGATTCGCCCCCATGAATAACGATGAAGACACCCTCGGCTGGCTTGGCCTCCCTACCCCATTGCAAATGTACCGGCAGCACTGCCGCCTCCTGGAGAACGAGATCCAGGACCTGAACGTGCAACTGCGCAAAGCACGGGAGGATGTCTTTGGAATCAGCCAGATGCTGCTGGCTACCCAGGCGAAGAACGCCGAGTTCGCTGGATACCTCCGTCAGAGAGGCGGCGAAGCGGCTGAGATGCGAAAGCAGATCGACACCCTGACGACGTCACTGATCGTAAGTCAGCGTGAAGCCGAAGGCCTGAAGCGAATCGTCAACGAGATGAGACCTCGACCGACCACGATTGTCTAAGATCAAACGGAAGGAGGGCTTGGCTATGTGCGGAAGGCTGTCGCAGTACAGGGGTATCCACGACTTCGTTGCGGCGCTGAGCATGCCCAACGCCCTGGCAAACTCGGTGGGTGACCAACCGATCGAGCGGTACAACGTTGCTCCGACGACCCAGGTGGCATTGCTGCACCTGCAAGGTGAACTGCTGCACGCTGATCCAGTTCGCTGGGGGTGGCGACCGCATTGGGCAAAAGACCGCGCCGCACCGATCAATGCACGCGTCGAAAAGGTCGCCCACGGCCCATTCTTCCGGGCGATATGGCCGCACCGGGCGATCACGCCTATCGACAATTGGTTTGAGTGGGTGGATGAAGGTGGGCCGAAGAAACAGCCCTACCTGATCCGCAGGCGGGACGGCGCGCCGATCTTGTGCGCGGCCATCGGCCAATTACCAGACGCAGATGAAGGCCCAGGCGAACATGACGGCTTTGTGATCATCACCGCCGACAGTGCCGGCGGCATGGTGGACATTCACGACCGAAGGCCCGTGGTACTGACGCCGGATCTTGCCCGCGAATGGCTGGACCCGGCAACGCCTAAAGAGCGTGCCGAGCAGATGGTGTTGCACCAGGGCGAGCCGGCCGAGGCCTTTGAATGGTTCAAAGTCGCTAACTCGGTAGGCAATAGCAAAAATTAAATGAAACTTCTAATAGAGCCACTACATATATAACAAGAGGTATAACTCAACTATGAATTCTTCGGAGGGCGTTTACCCCTTGCATATACTTGACGATAATGGAGTGAATTCAGCCTACCTTCATAGATCCATTCGCCAGAATTTTCGTCAAAATAATGCTGCACCACTCTATCGTTTCTAAAAACCTCAGGTGACAACGGAAATTTCGCGTTTGGATTATGAAAAACTTGAAGACCATCCAATATTGTCTCACCACATTCTGAAGGTGGCCCTACTCGTTCCTCAGGGACTCCAAGAGGAGGAGTGGCCCACAAGGACATAACCTGCGTAACAGTTTCGTTATTAGTAGACATTGCACTAAGCTTGCCCCATGTCGCGACACAACTAAATACTACAGCACTAACATCTATCATTTCTGAACTATCAAATATCCCCAGCGGAACCTCAGACCCATTTTCCTTTTCAACATAACCGAGGTTTATAGCAGGAGGGCCGTTGGGATAGAGCGCTGGATTATCTAGATATGCATCTTCGTCAACGTAGTAGTCATAAAGCAACGCCCTAATAGGTCTGTCATATTGCAAGTTAAAATGAGGCTGCTCATACGGTGCCACCGCTATAACAAATGGCTTACCTTGAACATAGCTCAGTGTCTTATAAAACTCATCGTACCTCCTCGCCTTTCCAACAATCGCGTTTGACAGCCGTATGACTGCTTCTTTATTCAAGTCTCTAAATCGACGGACAGACTTTAATTCCTCAGGACTATAAGTCTTATCCCACTCATTAGGTTTTCCTTGGGCCGCATTCCCAGTTGTGGCTTCGACTATAAATTCATATCCGTTCGAGGATAGGCAAAAATCAGGAGTTGCGTTTTTCCAATCCTGAGAAAATCCATATTCTCGAAAGCACGCATGCAAATACACCTCCCAAAAAGAAGAGTTAAATGTTGTTTGAAACTCCTTAACGATCTTCCCATCCCTGTCCTCAAACCCTTTCGCCCATTCTGTAAAAAGTTCCCGCTCAGCAGCTCTAAATCCAGCCAGTACAGATTTGAAGTTTTTATTCTGCTTTGCCTCTTCTACAACTGGAGTAAAAAAATCCATATTATTCTCACAAAAGTATTATGGGACTGGCCTACCCAACTGTAGCAAACACCCCGTCCACATGCTCCAAAAGGTAAAAAGTATTGAGTTCGGCCCACTTCCCATTCTTACTTTTACGCCCCCACGGGAATTTCATAGGGTTTGAACCGCACGACCTCCTCCCCTAGCCAGTCATTCACCTGCGCCATACGCGCCTGAATCGGCTCCAGCTCATTGGCCGCATAGATCTGCGCCGCCTCCCTGATTGACCCAAACCCCCCCGCGTTCTGCGGCACAATGCCCATCAGCTGCGGCGGAATGCGTAAGCTGGCCAGCACGTCGTCGCGGGTCTGGTTTTTGATCGAGTTGAATTCGTCCTTGGCCGTCACTTCACTGACCGGAATGATCTGCAACCCGTCCTTTTTGCCGTTCGGCGAGTACACGAACAGGTTGCGGAAGTTACCCGGCCCCTTGGAATCTTTGAGCGCCTTGCGCAGGGAGTCGACATCCGCTTCGTTCTGCGCGGCGTCGGTCATGTAGAGGATGAAGCCGGCATGGCTGCCGTTCTCGTAATACTTGCGGCGGAACAGCGTGGCCGACTCATTCAGCAACGCCGACTGCAAGGCGCTGATCCACTCAGGCAGGCCGTACACCTCCTGGTGCAGATCCGCTTCCCGCAGATGGAAAACGGTGCCCGGTTCAAATTCGTGCTCTTCCTTCCAGCCCTGGACCATGAACTGCCGCCCGTCTTTGCCCGAGCGCATGTACTTCGCCAGCGGCGGTACCAACTCGCGCACCGGGCCGAGCATCGAGCGTCGCCCTTCCAGATAGCCGTTGCCCAGGCACAGAAAGTCCAGGGCGAACTGCTCGAACGCCGCGCGCGACAGCAGCCGGTGCGGGATAAACGTCTTGCTCAACAGGTTGCGCTTGAACATCAGCCCCGAATGCAGATGCACGCTGGAACCCACCGAACGTGCCAGGCCATCCAGAGACAGCGGCGGCTCGTACCACCGCCCGTTAAACCAGCACTCCAGATAATCAAAAACCTCCCGGCCACTCAGCACCGGTGATGGATCGCCGAAGCTGAACGCCTCCATCTTGCTATCACTGCGCGGAATGAACTCCTGCGCTGCAACCGTGGAAGCCTGGGCCACTTGCTTGGTATTTCTGTGGCGGTTCGACATCAAAAAATCTCCATCCGACCGGTATTGGCAGTGGTCTGCCCCTCCAGCGGTTCGTTGTGCAATGCGTGAAAGAGCGCCCACGCCAGGTCGGCGTGGCCGGTGTTGTCGTTGCGGCCGGCGGTGTAGGTGAACTGGCGACCGCCTGCGGTGATGGTCTTGCGGATAGCCATCAATGACTGCGCCATGTCGGTCCAGCCGGCATCGAACTCCAGCCGGCCGCGGTGGATCACGTCGTAGGCCTTCAGCACCAGGCGCGTCTTCACCTCGGGGGAGTAGCTGAAGGTGGTGACGTTGGGGAAGAATTGGCGTACCAGCTGCGCCACGCCGCTGCCCAGCCCGGTTACGTCGATCCCGATATACGTCACCCAGTAGCGGTCACAGACGGCTTTGATCACGCTGGCCTGCGCCGCGAAGTCCATGCCGCGGAATTGGTGACGCTCCAGCACCCGGAACTTGCCACCTGGCACCAGCGGCAGAGCGATCACCATCAGGCCAGAACACTCGCTGAACAACCGCATGGCAAACGGCTTGTAGTGCTCGGTCAGCTCGCCTAGGTACGCCTCACCGATAGCATTGAGTGTCGCACTTGGTCTTCCCCAGTCGCCGGGCTTTCTCAACCGCTACCAGGTGGCGATTGATCATGTCTTTGAGCACGGTGCCCTTGCGATTCGCTCGCTCGATCACACCAGGCTCATCCAGCTCCGACTCGCGATTAAGCGTCCAGGCCTAGGTGGCCTGTTTTCAGGCGAAAGTCTGGCTCTCTTGGTAGACTTGCACTCCGTCGCGCTGGATGCGGACCTGAGCCGTGTAGCTCACAGTCCCATCCGCCAGTTTTCTTGCCCTGATAGTCGCCATCGAAAGTGGTACGCGTCAGTTTTGGGTGGTACATCTTACCAACGAGCCCTAAAACGGCCTGAAAACGCCCTAAACCCTGCCGAAAAACACGTTGAGTAAAATGGTTCAAAAACAGAGCTTTAGCCCAGCAGAATCAAGCCCCGCACTGTCTCGGCGCTTTAGCGTTGCACCCATGATGGACTGGACCGACCGTCACTGCCGGTTCTTCCTGCGCCTGCTCTCCAAACACGCCCTGCTCTACACCGAGATGGTCACCACCGGCGCAATCCTGCATGGCGACCATGACCGCTTCCTGCGCCATAACGAAGCCGAGCACCCTCTGGCGCTCCAGCTTGGCGGCAGTGTCCCCGCTGACCTGGCCGCCTGTGCGCGTATGGCCGAGGCCGCTGGCTACGACGAAGTGAACCTGAATGTCGGCTGCCCGAGCGACCGGGTGCAGAACAATATGATCGGCGCGATCCTGATGGCTCACCCGACCTTGGTGGCCGATTGTGTGAAGGCGATGCGCGATGCGGTGTCGATTCCGGTGACGGTCAAGCACCGTATCGGGATCAATGGGCGGGACAGTTATGCCGAGTTGTGTGACTTTGTCGGGACGGTGAAGGACGCGGGCTGCAGCAGTTTTACGGTGCATGCTCGGATTGCGATTCTGGAAGGGTTGTCGCCAAAGGAGAACCGCGACATTCCACCCTTGCGCTATGACGTGGCGGCGCAGTTGAAGCAGGACTTCGCTGCGCTGGAGATTATTCTCAACGGCGGCATCAAGACGCTGGAGCAGTGCCATGAACATTTGCAGACGTTTGATGGGGTGATGCTGGGCCGGGAGGCTTATCACAATCCGTATCTGCTGGCGGAGGTGGATCAGCAGTTGTTTGGCAGTGAAGCGCCAGTGATCAGCCGGGCGGAGGCGTTGGCGCAGTTGCGGCCTTATATCGCTGAGCATTTGGCGGCGGGTGGGGCGATGCATCACATTACGCGGCATGTGTTGGGATTGGGCACCGGTTTCCCTGGGGCGCGCAGATTCAGGCAGTTGTTGTCGGTGGATATTCATAAGGCTGCGGATCCGTTGGCATTGTTGGATCAGGCAGGGGCGTTGTTGGAAGGGCGTTGATTGGATAGCTTGCAGGGCGTCGGTTGGTTATTGATGAACTGACACACTGCCATCGGGGGCAAGCCCCCTCTCACATTGGGTGCAGTGTGTCCAGGGAAGGCGTCAGTTGGCATGAAGGCGTTATCCAAGTGTCATCGGGCAATTGGGTTGAACCTGTGGGCCGTTCTGGCCTCCTATTCAGCAGCAAGGCCCGTCATTCAAACGGCTGTTTTCAGGTTGTTGCCCTCGCAAACGATCGAACGCATTTGCGCCCTTGAGCGCCTGTCGGCGCTCGGGTAATGTCATCAGACCCATAGGACAGAGCACGCCCATGACTTCCAAGCTGGAACAACTCAAGCAGTTCACCACCGTCGTAGCCGATACCGGCGATTTTTCCACCCTCGCCAAGCTCAAGCCACAAGACGCCACCACCAACCCTTCCCTGCTGCTCAAGGCCGCGTCGATTCCGGGCTATGCCAAGCTGCTGGATGAGTGTGTGCAGGACTGCAACGGTGATGTCGGCCTGGCCAGCGACCGGTTTGCGGTAGCGGTGGGTCAAGAGATTCTCAAAGTTGTACCAGGCCGTATTTCCACCGAAGTGGATGCCCGCCTGTCGTTCGACACTGACGCCGTACTCAAGCGCGCGCACCGTCTGATCGACCTGTATGACAAGGCCGGCGTCGGCCGCGACCGCGTATTGATCAAGATCGCCTCCACCTGGGAAGGCATCCGCGCGGCGGAGAAGCTGGAAAAAGAAGGCATCCAGACCAACCTGACCCTGCTGTTCTCGTTTGCCCAGGCTGTGGCTTGCGCGGAAGCGGGTGTGTTCCTGATTTCGCCATTCGTAGGCCGGATCTACGATTGGTACAAGAAAGCCAATGGCAACGACTACACCGGCTCGGATGATCCTGGCGTGCAGTCGGTGACGCGCATCTACAACTACTACAAGGCCAACGGCTACAAGACCGTGGTGATGGGGGCGAGCTTCCGTAACCTGAGTCAGATCGAAGAGTTGGCTGGGTGTGATCGCCTGACGATCAGCCCGGACCTGTTGGAGAAGCTGGCGGCGGATGAAGGCAAGCTGGAGCGCAAGTTGTCGCCTGGCCATGCCGGAGAGGCGCGGGTACATTTGACTGAAGCGCAGTTCCGTTGGGAGTCCAACGAGGATGCAATGGCGACTGAGAAGCTGGCAGAGGGTATTCGTCAGTTTGCTCGGGACCAGGAGAAGCTTGAGGCGCTGTTGTCCGCCAAGCTGTAAACGGACAGAGACGGCAAAAAGGGCGGTACCTGTGAGGGTACCGCCCTTTTTTGTATCGATCGCAAGCCGATCTCAGTTCAACTGTGGGAGGGGGGGCTCCCGATGGCGGTGGGTCAGCGAGGAATACATGGCCGGACATTGCGCTATCGGGGGCAAGCCCCCTCCCACATTTGGAATGTGTTCTACAGAGGGATCAGTGACGCTCGAGGGCGTTGACGAGGTCGTGGAAGGCTTCGCGGTTGGACTCGTTGAGGCCCATCAGGATTTTGTGCGCTTCCAGTACCTTGACCCGCACAACCTCCTCGGACTGGTCCTGGACCGGCAGGTCGGTGAGGCATTCCGGGCAAGGGATCGGGCGGTCAACGATGTTGAACACCTGGTCGAAGCCCATGGACTGCAGTAGCCGGGTGATGTCTTCGTGGGTGGTGACGACGGTGGGCAACAGGCCGACCTTCTGCCGAGACAGAATGGACAACTTGGCCAACAGCCCAAGGGTGGTGCTATCGATGCTGCGGGTTTCGGTCAGATCGATCACGATCGCCGAGAAGTTCAGCGCTGTGAAAATCCGCTCAATCGTCGCATCCAGCGCCGAACACAAGGTCAGGCGCACTTCACCGACAAACTTCAAGACAAAGGTCCCGTCTTGCTCGGCGAATTGGATTCTTCCGGTACTCATCAAAGATTCCTGCTCAACACCAATAGGGCGATATCATCCGGCATCTCCCCTAGCGTGGCCAATCCAAAAACCTGCCGCAGGCCATCCAGGCTGCCGCCCGCCGACTTGACCCGTTGGGGCAAGGCGGCTTCTTTCTCTTTGAGTGTAGGCTCTGGAAGAAGGTCCAGGATGCCATCGGACATCAGCGTCAGGCTGAAGGTCGGTGGCAGCTCCAGGATGTGGTCTTCATAGGTGGCTTCATTGAACAAGCCAACGGGCAGACCCCGTCCTTCCAGGTAGCGCACACTGTCAGGTGTGTACAAAACCGGCATCGGCAGGTGACCACCAATGCTGTAGGTCAAAAGACCGGTTTCTTCATCGATCACGCCGCCCACCATCGTCACGTGCTTGCCCAGCTTGCAGCTGATCAAGCCTCGGTTGATGTGGCCCAGCACCTCGGAGGGAGTGAACTCCGGCAAGGTGCCATTGCGCTTGGATTCAAACAACAGCCGTGTGGTCATGAATTTCAACAACACAGTCACAAAAGCGGAGGAAGCACCGTGGCCGGAGACATCGGCCAGGTAGAACGCCACGCGGCGCTCGTCGACACGGAAATAGTCGACAAAATCACCCGACAGGTACAACGACGGAATGATCTGGTGCGCAAACTTGAACTCGTCGATGGTCCAGGGGCTGACCGGCAGCATGTTCATCTGCACCTGGCGACCGGCGTTCTGGTCCTCCTGGAGCAGGTTCAGGCTGGCTTCGAGTTCACGGTTGGCGGTTTCGAGCTTTTCGCGGTAACGCTGGTTTTCCAGCAGCAGGCGTGCACGATCCAGGGCACGGCGCACTGAGTGCTCCAACACCGCCAGGTCTTCCAGGGGCTTGATCAGGTAATCGGCGGCGCCCAGGCGCAAGGCCTCGACAGCGTCGTTCATGACCCCGGCGCCGGACACGACAATCACCGGCGTCTGCGGGGCGCGCTCGGTCACCTGGCGGATCAGCTCGAGGCCGCCCATCTGGGGCATGCGCAGGTCGCAGATCACGAGGTCGGGCTGGTCGCTCTCGAATACCTGGAGACCCTGTTGGCCATTGCTGGCCTGCAGGACGCTGAAGCCACTGTCTTCCAAATAGGCCGCAAGGCTTGCGCGCACTACTTCGTCGTCATCGATTATCAGCAGCGTGGCACTGGTTTTTTGCATGTGGGCAAACGGCGCCAGAATTAGGTTGGCGTAGGCGACTCGGCAAAGGCCGGGCTCACTCTACTGGATTCGCTTTCTAGCCTCTCTGTCCTACAAAGCATAGGCTTTTTGCCCACGCACAACTGTAAAGCAGAGGTGCCCTTCTAAGGCGCAGACGGTACTCCCATCCGCCTGGTGTTTCAAGCTCATGCCGATGGTCGCCGGGCGTCTTTACATCGCAAATCACCGGGAGTTATAAGAACCCTTAAAACCACAACACAATGTAAGGATGGAAGCTGTGAGCGAATACGAGCGCGACTACGCTGAAAAACGCGACTTCATCCGCATGCGAGTGGATGCCGACGTGGCGTTGATCCACGCGGGCCAAGAGATTGCCGGGGTTTGCGTGGACCTTTCCAGCTCCGGGATGCAGGTGCAGGCACCGCGTCAGTTCAACGTGGGAGACCTGCTCACCGTGCGCATTGATTCAGAGCACGCGGCTCTCAAAGGCCTGGAGGCTGACACCGAAGTGGTATGGACCAAAACGGCAGGCGAAGAGCAACAACTGGGGCTTAAGATCTTGAAAATGCGCTGAAACCGCACATAAAAAAGGCGACCGCCAGGGTCGCCTTTTTTTTCATTTCAAAATATCACAGCTTAAAAGTCGTCGACGACCTTGCCGTCCTTGACCTTGAACTCGCGGTTCTGCAGGTAGGCGTTACGAATAAAGGTGTACTTGTCGCCGGTGATCAGCTTCTCGCTCTCGAGCAGGCTGGCGCGGGTATCAACGATATTCAGGCCCATGGTGCTGTTGCGCCAGCCGATATCGTTCATATAGCGATATGGCTGGGTGTAGGTGTCCACATACTTGGACGGCGCATCGCGCAGGGTGCTTGGACCCAGCAACGGCAGCATCACGTATGGGCCACTGCCCACGCCCCAGTAACCCAGGGTCTGGCCGAAGTCTTCATCGCTGCGCTTGAGCCCCATTTTGGTGCCGACATCGATAAAGCCCAGCACGCCGAAGGTGGTGTTCATCAGCAAGCGAGCGGTGTCCACGCCAGCGGCGTGCGGCTTGAGCTGCAACACGTTGTTGGCCAGGTTGCCGACATCGCCGATGTTGCGGAAGAAATTGTGCACGCCGTCTTGCATGAATTGCGGGGTCACAAACTGATAGCCCTGGGCCAATGGCTTGAGGGCGTAGGTATCAACGGTGTCGTTGAAAGTGAAGATCGGGCGGTTGACGCTTTCCCATGGGTCATCTTCCGACGCTGCCTGTGCGGCGAATGGCACCAGCAGGACAGTGGCACACACCGACAACTGAGCGAAGTAGTGGCTCCAGCGCATAGCTTTTGCTCCTTGAATGGTCTGTCATGGGCGCTATGCCCTGAATAAGGCCGTCAGTATATGACGGAAGTGTGGATTTAGGCAGCTGCCAAGAAACGACAGGCTCTGAAATGGACAATTTTCCTACAATTAACGCCAGTGTCATCGACTTGTCATCCCCCCCCGATAGCGTTGGAGCTATTTCAGGGATGTAGAAATGCCTCACGCCGAAATTGCCGTCGCCACCGCTCCCGCCTTGACTGCCGTGTTATTTGGCCTGAGTGGCTGCCTGGTGGATTTCGGTTCCCAGGCGCGCACCGATTCGTTCTCCCCGCACTCCGAAGCTACGCCCGGCGCGCTGAAGATTCTGCGCAGCCTGAAAGAGCAAGGCGTGCCCTGCGCCTGGCTGGATGAATTGCCACCCTCGGTGACCACCCCGCTGGCTGCGGCCCTGCCCGATTGGGTCAAGGCCGCATCCCCCTCCTCCATCCGCTGGCCGGCGCCCCATGCGTGCTGGCAAGCGCTGATGGAATTGAATATCCCACGCCTGGAAGGCTGCGTGCTGGTCAGCGGCGAGCCGCGCTTGCTGCAATCGGGCCTGAATGCCGGGTTGTGGACCATCGGCCTGGCGTCCTGCGGTTCACTGTGCGGCCTGGCGCCCGAGCAATGGCAGGCGCTGACCGAGCAGCAGCGCGAATACAAGCGCGGCAAGGCTACCGTGGCACTGTATGGGTTGGGGGTGCATTCGGTGATCGATCATCTCGGCGAGCTCGGCACCTGCCTGGCGGACATCAGCCTGCGCCAGCTCAAAGGCGAGAAGCCCTGATCGAGATCATGCACATTCGGCCCCGGTGGATTAATCTACCGGTCAGTCCGTAGACCTTTCTCGGCGTGCCGTGGTCTATGCCAGTGCCTATCGATAAAAGGAAGAACGCCATGCCTGCCCGCGAAAAATTGCAAGAACAGGTCAATATCCTGCGCGAGCAACTGGAACAGGAACCGCCGCTGCCAGCCGAAAAACGTGAAGCGCTGGAAGCCTTGCTCGCCAAGTTCGAAGTACAACTGGAGCTGGAACCGGCCACCCAGCCACCTAGTATTTCCGACGATGTGAGTCAAGCTGCCATAGAGTTCGACGCTGAGCACCCGGTGATTTCCGGGACATTGCGAAATATTATGATCACCTTGGGCAATATGGGCATCTGACCCGACCCCAAGCCAGACACAGAACCAAAATGTGGGAGGGGCAAGCCCTAATGCCGTTCAGTTAAGGCTTTTGTGTAGGAGCGAGCTTGCTCGCGAAGAACTTACAGGCGCCGCGTTCATTCAGGAAACACGCGTTATCGTTGACGTTTTTCGCGAGCAAGAACTAGGCGTCCCCCTCGCTCCTACAGAAGGCGATGTACGCTTAACTGACTGGCATTAGGGCAAGCCCCCTCCCACACGTGTTTACTGACGGGCCAGGCGCACGTTCTGGAACGCCACATCCTCAGTACTGCGGTACGGATTGATATCCAACCCACCCCGCCGCACATAGCGCGCATACACCGTCAGCTTCTCTGGCTTGAGCAAACGCTGCAGGTCGAGAAAGATCCGCTCCACGCACTGCTCATGGAAATCTGAGTGTTGGCGAAAGCTCACCAGGTATTCCAACAGGCTGGCGTGATCCAGCGCCGCCCCCCGATATTCCACCGCCACGCTGCCCCAATCGGGCTGGCTGGTGACCGGGCAGTTGGATTTGAGCAAGTGGCTGTGCACACTTTCCTCCACCACACGCGAATCGTCGCAACGCAGCAGTTCCGGGCGCGGGTGCTCGTAGTTGCTGACGCTGATATCCAGATCATCGATGCAAGTGCCCGGCAGGGCCACCACGCCTTCGGCTTCCACCTCGCCCAGGCTGCGGATGCGCACGCCCACCGGTTTGCCGGCTGCGGCGCTGAGATCGGTGCGCAACGTGGCTTCCAGGCTCTGCGTGTCGGCAAACGCGGTCTGGTTCAGCGAGTTGAGGTACAGCTTGAAGGACTTGGACTCGATGATATTCGGCGAGTCAGCCGGAATACTGAATTCACCGATGGCCACCACCGGTTTGCCCGAGGGCAGCAGCCAGGACAATTCGAAGCAGTTCCAGAAGTCCACGCCTTTGTACGGCAGGGTCTCGGCGCTCAGGCCCAGTTCGGCCCACTTGGCGGCGCGCGGAATCGGGAACAGCAACGAAGGGGTGTAGGTGGAGATGTATTCACTGGACTTGCCCAGCGGCGAATGTTCGGCAGCGGGATGCATGGCGGAAACCTGGCTAAATAAACCGCGCCAGTCTACCAGCCTTTGCCCCCGCCCTTAACAAGCGCTCATTCGACGTTGAGCTTGCCGACCATGCCCGCCTGGTAATGCCCGGGTATGTTGCAGGCGAACTCCAGGCCAGTGGCCTTGGTGAACGTCCAGGTCAGCTCGGCGGTTTTGCCGGGCTCGACCAGCACGCTGTTAGGGTCATCGTGCTTCATGCCCCCCATACCACCCATGCCGCCCATATCACCGTGCCCCATGGCGCTGTGATCCATCTTGCCCATACCGGTGGCATTCAGCATGCCGCTGGCCTGCATCTGTAGCATTTCCTTCTGGTGCTCGGCATGCATCGCGGCATCACCCAGGTTGAATTCGTGGAGCAACTGGCCCTTGTTGACCAGCACAAAGCGCACGGTCTCACCGGCCTTTACGTCCAACGACTTGGGCGAAAAGGAAATATCCTGCAATGTAACTTCCACGGTGCGCGTGGCCTTGTCGGCAGCCGCTGGCTGGCCAAATGCATAGGTGTGAGCCGTTTCAGCCGCCGCCCCGAAACTCAAGGCCAACAGGCAGCCCGCTAACAACAGGGGGTTACGCAATACCATCTCAATTCTCCAAAGGTGTGGGATCAGCCTGGATAGCACTCTAAGATGACCTCGCTGCCAGCCAGCTGACTGCTAGATTACAACTTTGTCAGGTTGCGCCCCTGCCCTGCCGAGCGCGGTATAAAGCCCGTCGTGACCCGCTGCCAAGAGCTGCCCATGAAACTGCTGATCGTCGAAGACCAACCCAAGACCGGCCAATACCTGCGCCAAGGCCTGGCCGAGGCCGGTTTTACCACCGAGTTGGTGGCCGACGGCACCAGCGGCCAGCACCTGGCACTGACGGGCGACTACGACCTGTTGATCCTCGATGTGATGCTGCCCGGTCGCGATGGCTGGCAGATCCTGCAGGCGGTACGCAGCGCCGGCCTGGATATCCCGGTGCTGTTCCTCACCGCCCGCGACACGGTGGAAGACCGGGTACACGGCCTGGAACTGGGCGCTGACGACTACCTGGTCAAGCCGTTCGCCTTCTCCGAACTGCTGGCGCGGGTGCGCAGCCTGTTACGCCGTGGCAGCAGCGCCCCCCAGGACACCGCGCTGCAACTGGCCGACCTGCGCCTGGACCTGATCCGCCGCCGGGTTGAGCGAAGCGGCCAGCGCATCGACCTCACCGCCAAGGAATTCGCCCTGCTCGAGCTGCTGCTGCGCCGTCAGGGCGAAGTGCTGCCCAAGTCGCTGATCGCTTCCCAGGTGTGGGACATGAACTTCGACAGCGACACCAACATCATCGAAGTCGCGATCCGCCGCTTGCGCCTGAAAATCGACGACAACTTCCCCACCAAGCTGATCCACACCGTGCGCGGCATGGGTTATGTACTGGAAGAACGATGCAGTTGATCAAGCGCCTGTCCCTGGCCAGTCGGCTGGCCCTGCTGTTTGCCGCCTGCACCGCCGTGGTGTCGTTGATTGCCGGGGTGCTGTTCAACCAGGCCAGCGAAGCGCACTTCGTCGAGCTGGACCAGCAACTGCTCGACAGCAAGTTGGTCGCGCTGCGCAGCACCTTGCAGGGCGTCGACTCCGTGCAGTCATTCGTACAACGCGAAGCGCAACTGCGCGCCGAACTCAACCGCCAACCCGACCTCGCCTTGCGCATCAGTGCCGCCGGCCAGCGCTGGTTTGACGGCGCGCCGAACATTCCCCTGCCCGAGAAGCCTGGCCTGTACAGCCTGCAAAACGCCGGAACCGACTACCGTGTGTACAACGCGCCACTGAGCCCAGGCCAACCCGACTCACCGCAACTGAGCCTGATGCTCGACATCACCCACCACCAGCACTTCCTGCAACGCATGCAACATTTGATCTGGCTCACCGTCAGCCTCTCGGCCCTGGCCACCGC
>JABXJR010000135.1_pt1 | contig 14706 bp, 12 predicted proteins | sample 7431291 | NCBI WGS metagenome assembly JABXJR01 (sample SAMN14395756, study PRJNA613071) | wetland metagenome | isolation source: water samle H3 from high-altitude wetland | place: Chile: Salar de Huasco, high-altitude wetland | collected 2015-11-10 | reverse complement strand
TAATTGAGTGCAAAGGCTGGCAGTCACAAGCCCCTACGCAGTACCAGTTTGATCTACTCAACGCTTCAATCACTGAACTCAAAATCGACATCAAAGAACTTAAAAAAGCCATTGATGAGATTCAATAATTCTTAACCAAATCATATGCAAATCCAATACAAAAATCAGTTCGATAAAATCACACAAAACAAAATTGTGCGTGGTGCTCTTATCGCTTTATCAGGTGGTGCCGCCATTTCGTTGCTCACATTTTTACAAGGGCAAGATTTCGGAGATGCAACCATAAATGGTTTGGTGGCATGGTTAGTTCCAACACTTGTTAATATGACTCGTGAATATCTTAAAGGCGAATAACTTATTTTTCCTCTCTCTATTCAAGCTTAACGTAGTGCGCGACTACGGGGGGCTTGAACAGAGAGAGGAGAAAAACATTTTAATAATTTATTTAAAAATATGATTACACAAGAAATGATTGACGCTTTCGTTGCTAAATACACAGACATCTCACGCGAAGGCGCGGAAGGTGTATTAGCCGACTGGGAAGCCGGACGTGGAGAAATAGACGCTGAACTTGTTAATGGCAATCCGTTATTCGAGGAGTTGGCAATCTCTTATTCTAAAGCACATGGTGTGGAAGTTCCGGAATCAGTTAAAATTCCACTGACTCCAGTTGATGAAAAATTGCTCGAAACGAAAACTACTCCCGAGTAATTTAGCGGGGTTGCCTTATTTCATAGCGGTTAAATTATTCGCTTTGATGTTATAGGGCTTCCTCCCTCCTCTTGGTTACGCGAGGGGAGCGGGGAGAAATCCAATACTATGCCAACATTTCATAGATTAGCGCACATGCTTAATACACCTTTAGTCAAAAAAGGTGATTGGGTAATGCGCGGTCAACTGATAGGATATTGCGGAACATCCGGAGCTTCAACCGGAGCGCATTGTCATTACGATATTTTTGATTCCGAAAAACTAGGCTGGACTTTTTATGTCTATGGTTGGAATTTGGCAAAAGTTAAATCCGTATTCAGTGACCCCAAAAAGTACATAAAAGATTCTATCCCGATGGCCAACTCTTTGCCTTTTGCAGGTTATACTTTTTTGCAATATGTTAGAGCTAAAAATTATTATCATCCTGGCGTTGATGTAAACGGATTCAATGATTTAGGCAAACCAATTTACAGTCCTGTAGAGGGGAGAGTACGCGCAGTTTACGGCACATCATGGGTTAAGAGTTGGTTAGGCAAAATGATTAAAAAAGAATGGAACAGTGGATGGGGCAATATGGTTGTAATTGAAGAGGCACCAAACTTTAAAATTTAATTATGAAGCGTAATATTTCACAAGCACCATTGGTTTATCAGAAGAAAGATAATACGTGCATATATTGCTCAATAATTTGGATTCAACAATGGATTGAATTCAATAAAAAGTTAAGCTGTGATGAATTGATTGAAGCATGTAATAATTCACAAAAACCAATTGAAATTTTAAACAAAGCGAAAGAATTAAATTTCATAAAAGATTTCGAAATTTTAAATCCAAAAAATAAACAGAAAATCATTGAAAAATTAATAATTAATCCAATAATGGTTGGCGTGGATGATTATCTAGGCTCAGGAGCACACATGATGGCCGGTTTTGAAGTCTCCGATGATGGCAACAGCGTTAAATGTGTCAATTGGTTTAATAAAAAAGTACAAGAGACAACCTTTGTACCATTCGATGAAATAACCTTTGCTTGTTCAATTTTAAAAAATAAGAAAAATATGAGTTTAATAACAATGTTAAAAGATAAGTTCAAAGGCTTATCAAAGAGAGCTAAGATAGGCGGTGGCATAGGGGTTATGATCCTTGCTTTGCTAGGCGGTTATACAGCTTTGCCAAACCAAGAATATGGTTCGGCCGGAGTAGTAGCCAACTACTCATCCACTATTTCAGGCTCGGGTATATCCAGCACGGATACATCAATCCCCGTTTCATCGGTTACACTTTATACAGGTGAAACTTTTACAAGCTCGGATTTGATTTTCCCTGTATATTTAATGATTAATCCTAAAGGTTCTACAAGAGAATTAGTGGAGTGCTGGGGCTTAACCAGTTTGACATTTACTTCTTGCGGACGTGGATTATCAGCTAAGGGTGGTAACACCACGAGTACGGTTTCAGGTGCTAACTTTGCTCATGCTTCAGGTGAGGTTGTGATAATGACAGACGCACCTTATTTTTTTAATAGATTTGTAGATACAAGTACTGATCAAAGCATAGCAGGTGAAAAGACTGTTACTGATAGCTTATTCAGTTTTGGTGATGGTACTGGGCAGATAGTTTGGAACGGCTCGAATATGGGCTGGTCAGATGATGACGGCTCGAATACTTATACTTTTGTGGCAGGTGGTTCAGGATTGTCGGCTTCAAGTACTAAGGGTATTGGTATTACAGATTCAAAGATTTGGTTAAATGCTTCCAGCACCTATGGTTTAGCTTTTGATGCGGGTGGAAAGCTTTACATTAATGCTTCAAGCACAGCTTCTAATAATGGAGGTTTCATGAAATTCACAGGCAATAAACTCTACTGGGATTATCCATCCTTACTGTCTAAAGCTAATACATGGACAGGAATACAGACTATTGCGTCAGGTGCTTTTTCGGGTGTGGTAACAACAACGGCCAATTACCTACAAATCACAACCGATGCTGATAGTGCAAATGATGCGGTGAGAAAAAGTTATCTTGATAGTTATTTCATAAAATCGTTGGTTGTTTTCGGTTCTGGCGCTGATGGTGACGTTACTATATCTGGTAATACATCCCTTACAAAAGACATGTTTTATAATAATTTGACAGTTAATAATGCAATAACGCTAAACGCGAGCGGTTATAGAATTTATGTTAAAGGAACCCTTACTAATAATGGAACAATATCTAACGCTGGTGGTAATGGCGGAAATTCATCTGCTGGAGCTGGAGGTACAGCAGGTGCGGCAGGTGCAACAGGATCTCTAGGCGGGGGTGCGGCCGGTGCTGCAGGAGTTTTTTCAAGTGGTAACGGCGCTTGTGAGAATGGTGTAAACGGCGCAGCTATTTCATCCAGCGTCGGGTCTGCTGGTGGAAACGGTGGGGGTGCGCAATCAGCGAATCCCGCTACTGGAGGTACCGCTGGTGCAGTGACTGCTTCTAAAGTCTTTCCTAGAGTAATCACCTTGGCAGATCAGATGATTGAAACAGGATCAACTATTGCGATAATGAAAGGCGGTAGTGGTGGAGCGAGTGGTGGGAGTTCTTGCCGTTCTATAAATAATCCAGTTGTCCAAACTGGTGGTGGTGGAGGAGGAGGAGGTATTGTATTTATTTCAGCTCTAACTATTATAAACGCAGGAAGTATTAACGCAAACGGTGGAAACGCCGGTACGGGTTCAGTCACTACTGACACGGGTGCGGCTGGTGGTTCTGGTGGTGGAGGAGGTGGCTTTGTCTATTTAAGATATTCTTCTAAGTCTGGTGCTGGTTCAGTCACTGCAACAGGTGGGACGAAATCTGTAAAAGTTCAAACAAGTGGGACAGCAGTGGATGGTAGTAATGGTTCAGATGGAAATGTCATCGAAGAAATAATTATATAAAACTCATATGTCAACAATGCAATCATGGGATAAGTGGTTCTACGACAGTTATACCAAAGGGCAAAACAGTCCACCGCCTGTATCCTCAAATAACGGGATGATCAATCCTGCCCCTAACACGAGTCAGCAGAATTTTGCATCTCCGCCTACGACTCCGGTAGTTACACAACCGAAAGCACCAACAACATACATACCTAAAACGCCAAGTGTACCGAGTGCTGTACCGAGTGCAGTTGCTATTTCTACTCCTACTCCTTTGAATCCTCTTGTTCCTCCTCCAATGACAGCTAACCCTCAAGGTTTATCAATTCAAGGAATGGGACAACTTGCTGAACAGCAAATGAGAGATCGTGTGATAGGCGCAAGTCAAGCTAACCCCATGACACTTCAAACAGGTGCGCAAATGGGTAAGCTGGCTGATGGTACACCGCAAACATTCCAAGCCTATACATACGGGCAACCTGTGGGAACTCCCATGAGTGGTTCTGTTCCTGCCGGAATTCCTGCAGGTGTGCCTGCGGGTGGAACTGGTGAAGCCGGTGCGTCGATGGGGGATGATTCGAATAAATCTATATCAATAAGATTATTTGGTGCGTCAAATTATGCAACGCATATTGCGAATCTTGCATGGCAAACTTATGACGCTAATGCTACTGCTGATGAAAATAGCGGCACCGTTAGCTCAAAAAGCGCGACTGGATTTGTTTTAACTTGCTCAACGTATGTGGCTGCTGCAGATGTTCAATATACTGCTTATAGCGAATAATATTATATGTCTTTCACACTAACTAATGCGTTCGATTTCATAGAGCGCAGAATACAACAAGAGGTTGGTACTTGCTCCAAGTCAGACCAGCTGTCAGTAATGCACGAAATGTTAAGACGCATGAGGCGCAAGTTTGATGTGCCTACAAGCGAGATAGTCAGTCAATTTGATGTCTTTACGGGTGTCGAGCAATACCCTTACCCAAGCGGTGCTAAGGACATATTAACCATACGGGACAACTATCAGATTCAAGACAACTCATCGTTTAGACGGGTAACGGAAGAAGATTTTTGGCGGTCGTTTAATAATGGAAATACAATTTCGGAAAGCAGAGATGGAGCAACCAGAACATTACTCATCAATCTTCAAAATCCACAAACTGGTTACGTTGTCTTAAATGCTTGCGATACTTATGATGGAGACGGCACATGGACAGCGGATACCACAAGTTCAGACGCAGCGGACGTTAAAACGGATACCTTGAGGACATGTTATAACAGTGGATCAGTCAGTTTTGATATTGATGTCTCTCAAAGTGCGAATAATTACGCCGAGGTTTATGTTACTGGTAGAGCTAAGGATATTTCAGATGATAAGTTCGACGATGTGGGAGTTATGTTTGTGTGGGTTTATTTTCCAAGCGCACCGACTTACATGACTTCTATCCGTGGACGGTGGGGTAACGATTCAAGCAACTATTTCGAGGTAACAGCTACAACTCCGTGGAATGAGGGTTCTTTTAAGGCTGGTTGGAATTTAGTGGGGTTTGATTGGCAGGACGCAACAGAGACGGGAACGGTAAATACGGCTAATGTAGATTATATAAATTTAAGGTTCAATTATTCTGCCAGCCAAACTGATATGAATAGCGTTCTGCTATCCTTGGTTGCTATGCGTGAACGCAGATTAATGAATTTACATTATGCTACGGATTATCTGATTATGGATGATGACGGCGTAACGCTAAAGGAAGAATTTACGAATACAAGCGATACATCCAGTTACTTCAATTTCGATAAAGCGTTTATTGACTGGATTCTATACGCTACGTTGGAAGAGCTTTTTACCACTCACATTTCAGACCCAGATAACAGAGCGTTTTTCCAGAACCTACGCACGGAGTATGAGCAAGATCTATCTCGCAGATTCCCTTCACCGCATCAACCGATGACAGGTACTTACATGGAAGAGACTGATTTACAGGATTTAATTAACTAAAATATGGGTAAACTCGCAGGCAAATTCAACCTTACGCCGCAATTTTCAGAGATTGCGAATTTTACGGTTGGCTATCATAACAATTTACTTGAAGATGAATTACCCCTTGGTGCAGCTACTGGGGATTCTTATAATTTTAAGATTGCGGATGACGGCAAATGGACAACCAGAGCAGGTACAAAGTATCTAGGCATAAAATCAACTGATACGGGCGGATGCACTTCGGCATTAAAACTTGTCAGACGTGATGGAGTAGAATTACCCGTTGTTTTTTATTCAACTAAAAGTAAATACCTTAATCCTGATTCCGGTGATTGGCAGGCGCTCGAAACAGGTTTAACAGATAGCAATATCTGGGGTGGCGATGTGTTGGAAAAGACCACGGATAACATCAATAAGCTCATAATGTGTAATGGTGAAGATTACTATCGAATATGGTCAGGTATTACGGGCGTTACAGCTTCATCTACGGCTAATACTATTGTTCTGGCAGGTGCGGTTGATCTGGATGATTTGGGATTTAGCGCGATGGGTACAATCGTTGTGAATGGCACGGATTATGCTTATACGGGGTTAAGCGGGAAGACATTTACAGGTGTAACTCCAGACTCAACAGCTGTGGGAGCAAGCAAGTATGCCGTTCAAAAGCCTGTTGCGTTTGCTTCCTTGCCGTTGGGTTCAAAGATAATCTCACATAACGGCAGGATTATAATGAATACCCGTGAGACCACAGCATTATACGGCGGTGGCTCATTCGTGGGTTCTAACTTAAACAATCCAGAGGATTTTACTTTCAGCGTGCCACGTGTAGCCTCGGAAGGCTATCAAATGATCATGTCAGAGGGTGGTGGGAATATTACAGCCTTGGCTTCATTCGAGGGCGATGTAGCTATTTTTAAGAAAACAGCAGTCAATCGACATACGGTTACTTTAGACGCTAACGATTACCCGTACCAACAACAATTATTACCCTATGATTCAATGGCTACGGGGCTTGTAGGTTGTGTGGGGCAAAAATCAGTCTGCTCACTAGCCAATCAAGTGCTTTTTGTTTCACCTAAGAAGATAATCCAAAGTTTGCAGCGTATTCAACAGGTGGATTATCCTCAAGCGTTACCTTTTTCAGACAGGATTCAAGCCTACGTTAATGATTTAACGTGGGATGAGGATTCTTGTTCTGTCGGATATGAGAAATTTGCTTATTTTTATGCTAAAGACGCTGATTCGGCTGTTAATGATAGGGGTATGCGTTATAATCAGCGTTTTGACGCTTGGGATACTCCAATAAGGGGGTTAGAAGTGTCGGCATTCTTTACTTACGGCGGTAGTTTATATGGATGTCTAGGATCAAGCCCCGATATTTTGAAAATGGAAGAGGGTGTCAATGATTATGCCACGGACGCTGTTGTCGGTAATCCTATAAACGCAAAATTGACCCTCCAAAGGATGAGTTATGGTAATAATTCAGATAGAACAAGGACGCAAAGATGTTTCGTCGAGGGGTGGATGGCTAAAAATGGCTCAATAACCTTTACGGTGAATATTGATGAGAACGGCAAGTCTTATACCGGAACATTACTTGGGACTGAAACGGGTTATCAATTCAATGTTTCAACCGATGAGGGGACATTCGCAGATGATGAGTTTGGCGCGGATGTATTTGGCGGTTCATGGGAGGATTCAGACGAACAGGTGGAAGGGACAGGGCATTTTAGGATGATACTCAATTTCCCAAAAACAACGGCTTGGAATACTCAATTTGTTATTGAAACGGAAACCTATATGAAACTCATAGCCTACGGATATGATGTTATGGGTACTTCTGTTGGCGTTCCCTCTACTCTTAAAAAAACAATGGGATAATTTAATATAAAATCTTATGGCAGAAACAACTCCAAACGCAACGGCAATACCCAATGCGACAAATACAGCCCAACCAAGCGCACAAACGCCTGTACAGGCAAAAATAGCCCAAATGCAAGCGCAAGCGGTTGCTTCTGCTTCACCACAAGCGCAGGCGACGGAAAAAGCAAGGTTACAAGCCTCCGCCTCTTCAGGTAATCTGAATGCTCAGGCTCAAATGGCAGCCATGCAACCTGCTAAGACCACTAGCACGGGTGTTCGGGTTCAAAGCTATCAAACGGTTGCCCCTAAAACTGGCCAGGGTGTAAGTGCCACGGGGCAAAGCTATCAGATAGCAACTACAACAGCGGAAGGAATACGCAAGAATGCTATCTCTGAAGTTGCAAGATTGAATAGTATCTCTGAAGCCGAAGCAACTAAAAGATATGACAATGCAATATCAGGACAAGCAGGACAAAGCGGAACGGTTTATAATCCTGCGACAGGATTAACTACAGACCCAAGAACAGGGTCTGTTGTCTCTGGTTATGATGCGCAAAAAAATCCTATATTCTCCCCAATGGAAAAAGAGAGCATTGATTCAGTTTTAAGCGGTAAAGGTGATTCAACTGTATTATCTACCGAGGATTATGAGGCTACGAGCCAAATACTGGGAGATAAGATTGCTAAAGGTGAAGCAAGCCTAACTGACTTGGCTAGTTTGAATACGGATCAATACATGAGCCAGCTTCCTCCTGAGATTCAGACTATAAACAAAAGGATAAAGGAATACGAAAAAATGCAGAGTATTGATTACTCTACTTTAGCTTTTGATCCACAGCAGGGATATTTCAATACAACAACAGGAGAAAAATATGACTCTAAGTTATTAGACCCTTCTTATAGGATGATCGCGACTCTACAGAACCATTTAGATACAATGCTCAATGAAGACATCACCCCCATTCACGAGCAATATAAGACAATGGTTGAGGATCAGATTGCTTTGAATAAGGATGTTTTAGGAAAAGCGAAAGCAGCCGAAAACGCAGCAGGTCATATCGGTTCAATGCTCGCAGACGGTTATATTCAAGCTACAATTCAAAGTAATGAACGTGCATTAAGAGATATTGCCACACGTGAAAGACAAGCTTTAACAGAAGCTAAGCGCAATTACATGGAAGGTGATATGCAATTAGCTTGGAAGCAACTGGAGATAGTTGATACCAAGAGACAAGAATACAATCAATTGGTTACTCAACAGTTTGAGATGAAAGAGACTTATTTCAAGAGATTGCAGGATACGCAGGTATTTTATGCACAGATGCAACAATATGAAGACCAAAAAGCAGACAGAGCGGAGATCAAGGCTGCTAATTCCATGGGTAAGCTCATTGACGCTGGTTATGAATATAACGATGTAACTGAGAGCTATTTTAAAGATTTTGAGCAAAGAATGGGAATGCCTGAGGGTTATGCCAAGGCATATTGGGACACTACACAGGCGAGCAATAAAGCCAGTAAAGCTAAAACAGCCTCAGAATCAAGGAAAGCTGAAATAGACGCAGCAAATTCTTTGATTACTTTAGCTGATAAAATGGGAACAGGTGTAGAGATACCGATAGGTGATACAACATACACGTATCAAGGGACTAATATTGACAATATTGTGTCCGGTACGGAAACAGACGCAAGCGGTAATGTTATCTATTGGCAGTATAATCAAAAGACAGGTGAGACGGTTAATTATAAACTTGGGATTACAAAGAAAGAGGATGGCTGGCAGACAATAAACCTTGGAGAAAAGGGAGTTTGGGCGGTAAATGCTTTGACGGGCGAATCTAAGCCTTTTTATGCCTCGGAAGGTCAACAATCCTGGGATCAGGGAAATTATAAAACTGGTGAAGTCGGTCCGGCTCTACCTGGTAGCAAGAACACTGGTCAATGTGGAGCAATGAGTAATTACTTTTACGGCAAGGGTGTTGTGGGAGACTCACTACAGTCCAAGCTAGACCCTTTAAGTGAATATCAAGTAACAAATGTTAATGAAGTAAGGGCAGGGATGTCTTTTGTCCAGAACATTGGAACTTACGGTCATATAGGTTTTATAGAAGATGTTGGGGTTGATCCTAACGGAAAAGCCTATTTCACGGCATTTGAATCAAACTATAAGGGAGACGGAAAGATAGGGCATGGGCGTAAGATGTACTTCGATGATCCGACGCTCGAAATGATTTCAGATTATCCTGCGCCTAAATTATCTGGGGTTGGATCAGATTCTAAACCATCGAATAATGTTCTAGGGAATGGACAAGAGAGCGCTAAACCACTATCCGCTTCGGAGATAAAGACCTACACAGATTTAGGGTATTCTGTTGAACCAGGCATGACTTTGGAAGATATAAGAGGTATGAAAAAGACTATAGGGGGCGAATCGTTGGCTTTGCCTTCTTATGAGCAGTTTACCAATGAAATGCAGAATACTTTAGGGCAGTCTATTGTACCGGAGAAAATGCAAGAGATGTACAAGATGACAGTAGGCAAGATTCAACCTATATCCGATGCAACAGAAGTTATAACCGCTAACATGACAGCAGCTCAATCTAAAGCTACAACATCTGCCATAAACAAGGCTTTGGAACGTGGTGACATAATAGGCGCAAGAGAGCAGGTAAAGTCTGCCGCAATAGCAGCCTTGCCAACGGCTGAACAAACTAAGGTAAGAGGGCGTGAAGTTGGTATAGAACAGCTACAGAATATCCAAGGGTTATTACAAGATTACAAAATGGCTGGTGGTGATACTAGTGTCATTTCGGGAACAGTGGAAGAGATGGCTAGTAAGATTGGAAAGGTTAGCGATCCTGAAAGAAGGAAAATGGCTTCACAGATACGGACAGCTCTTATTGATTATAGGCAATCTGTTTCCGGTGCTGCTTTCACTGAATCAGAGATGGAAGAGTATAAAGGGCTATTCCCTTCTATTGGTGCAAGTTATGACCTTAACCAAGCTAGGATTGACGGTTTGGTAAGAGCTTGGAAGGGGTCAAATGAATCAACATTTAGATCAATAATGACACCTAGCTTATACGAACAAATATGGCATTAGACTATACAAAAATGGTATCTCAATACCAGCAATTAAAAGATGAAGAGGATAAAAAGAAGTTAATGGATGAGATGGCTTATTCTGCTGATACGGCGGAAGTTCCGGTAAAAAAGGGTGGGTTTTTTAGTAACCTGGCAAGGAATGTTGCTAAAACACCGTTAAAATTTGTTAGTACTGCGGAAACAGCTTTAACATCTGCAGGACAGCTTTTAACAGGACAATCAGAAAAAGCAGCACACACCGCAAAATATGGCTCTGAAAGAGTTAGAAAAGCTGAAAAACAATTAGGCTATGAAGAGGGCGAAATATCCTCGCCTTATAAGGTTGGCGTAGATATTGAAGAGCAGAAAGAACGTGGGATGTTTGGCAAGGAAACGGTTGACATGTTTGGGGCTGGTGCTGAGTTAGCCTCTTATGGAATGGGTGCGCCTGCTGCAAAAACAACCTGGACGTCTGCTAAGACCGCTGGTGTGCCATTGACTAAACTGGCATACGGGGCTGCGAAAAGAGAGGTCATGGCTGGCATTGCTGGTGCTATGGGATACGCTGCGCAAGAAGATGACGCTACGGTTGGAAGTGTTGTCGGATCAGGTTTGATCGGTGGTGGCTTAGGTTTTGCGACGGGTGCTGCTTTGCCATTCGCTTCTAAAGCATGGACAGGATTAAAATCTTGGAATAAGGCTGCCGACGAGGCTATGGAACAGGCATTGAGCGCACAGACTAAGCAAACAAAACGGGCAGGTATAACGTGGGATAAGCAACCGCCTCCGCCTGATGGTGGAGCTTTGCCTGGATTAGATAAGCCGTTGGCAGAGATTGATGATGATCTATTCCCTGTTATGTCAGAGCGTGCAAAGCCTGTAGCTGAACCGCTAAAGAAAGAAGCCAAGAAAGTAGGTTTTAAGGATTGGCAAGTTAATATAATGTCAGAGATGTCGCCAGAGGAACATCAATCTGTAAGTAAAATGATGTCTTTGGCGCAAGAAAAATCTCAAAATATACTAGCCAAAAGTCCGGTTGATGAAGCAGCCAAACCGATAGTTGAGCAGATGTCGCATTTACAAAAAGTCAGGAAAACATCAGGTGCAGCCCTTGATGACTTGGTAGATGAAATGCCAGACGAGGCTATATCTTTAGCTGAACCGGCTAACAGGGCAAGGAGTTGGCTGGAAAATGCTGGGATTGCAATAAAACAGAACGAGAATGGTGCGCCTGTTTTAGATTTTAGCAGTTCTAAGTTTAGTACATCCGTTTCAAATAGTGACAGAAAAGTTATAACAGAGGCTTTTAATGAAATATTTCCAGCTAGGGGAAAAATGGCTGAGTCTTTTAGGACTCCTAAAGAAACACGGGTAATCAGGCAGAGATTAAAGAAGATGCTTGATTCTCAGATGAAAGCGTCAGAGCCATTTTCTGGAGAAACGGAAACCTTTATTGGTAGTCTTAGGACAGAATTGCAGAAGCCTTTGGCTGATCTAAGCCCTGCGTATGCAGAAGCTTCAAAGAATTATGCAATATCAACGAACAAGTTAAAGAATTTTTATAAGTTTTTAGGTAAAGACTTCTATGACGCTTCGGATGAAGATGTTATTAAGCGTATAGGCTAGATATTGCCGAGGCTTGTGTCGAATACTTCGGCTAAGCCAGGGGCGATATTAAGAGAATTGTCCGAAGGTGCGCTTGCTACAGGTATGCCCAAGCAAGCCATCGAAGACCCTAGAAGGTTGATTTATGTAGCAGAGATGCTAAATGATATGTATGATATAAACAGCCCCAGAGGATTCCAAGGTTCTATTGAGAGGGCGGGCGAGAATACCATTGGTGTAGCTCAGGATATAGCTGGTGGTGTAGCAGACGTAGCTAGCCTAAGACCTTTAAGCTTGATTGAACGTGGGATGAAATACTTTACACCAGATATTAAGATTAAAAGACAACAAATTATTAAAAAGATAGTAGATGAAGCACTTAAAGACGTTGATGGTGGTTTAGTATCGAAAGAAGTATCAGACATAGCAAGCACTCCTAAGAAAAAAGTTAATCCTTCCAAAATAGTAGGCAAAAAAAACGCTGCTGGAGGTGTAGCCGGTATTGAAATGGAGACAGATGAATACGGCAGACCAACGGGTAAAGTTGGATTTGATCCTAAAAAAGCTGCTATGGGTATGGTTGGTATGACAGTTGCCAAGAGGTATTTGCCTAATATAGAAAAAGCCTCTAAAGAAATGACTCCCGAAATTGCTGATACAATGGAGAAGTTTATTGATTATACACGTCTTAAAAAAACCGTTGACTTAAACCTAGAAGAGGATGCGGCTAGAATGGCTGAAGACCTAGGATTAAAGATGGGCAAGACAAATAAAAGCCTTGCTGATCAGTTTGACGAGGTGCTTGCCAGGTTCCGTGAGATAGGAGAACCTAAACTAGGCAAGGAATCATTAGAGAACCTAGACGATACCCTTATCCAACAAGCTAAGAAGTTTAAGAGTGCCGATGAGTTTGTGAAGGCGCAAGGTAAGCCTGTTTATCATGGGACAAGTGCTAAGTTTGACGCTTTTGATGCGACGAAAAGAGGCATGAATGAAAAAGATATACCATCTAAAAACGCTTTCTTTTTTACGGATAGCATGGATACAGCTAAAAGCTATGGAGAAAAAGTTATGGAGGGTTATGGAAAATTCAAAAAACCAATTACTTTGGATGCGGAAGGAAAAATGTATGGTGATATGAGAGATGAGATGTATGAAACGGTGATGAAAGCAAAAAAAGAGGGGAACGATGTGATTATAATTAAAAACATGTCAGACAGAAAAGATTGGGGCAATTATGAATCAGCAACTCATTTTGCTGTTTTAGATATAAACAACATCAAAACCAAATCCCAATTAAACGACATCTGGAACAAAGCTAATAATAAAACCGCCCAATAAAGGCGGTTTTATTTATCTCTTGCTAAGTGTGATGAGAACAATCAATACCAGTGCCAAGAATATCAGCATTAACCAAAATATTACGCTGGTCAATATGGCCCATATTACTGTTAATATTGTGCTTAAAGCAACGAATATAACCGCAAATATCACATCTGCGCTTCTTATAGTTGCTATTAAAAGCACCATAAAACTTATTCCAAATATCCAGCCTCCTATATCACTTGTTTTTTCATTGTTCATAGTATATTCATATTAAGCACATATTCTTGACACTGTCAAGTACGCTAAACCCCCTAGCAATTACCAGGGGGTTTTTGTTTTTGGAACAAACTCAACTTTTGAATCGGCTGAATTTCAATTTATGAAAAAAATGTTAGTCCGATGAGTTTTGTTTGTTCGACAGAATATTAGCACACATTTTTTGAACTATCAATCGTTTTTTTCTTTGAAATATTCCTTTAAAATTTCAAACAATGATTTTAATTCTTCTTCCTCATAAAATGATTTCTCTCCCTCGGAGTCATTTATAATTTTAAAATATTCCCTACTTTCAATTTGCAAGTTTTTAATTTGTAAAGTTATCTTACCTTTTTTAATTTCTTTTTTTAGCATATGTTTTTTAAAAATTCTAATTATTCTTTAACCAATCGCTCACATATCCTCCATGGTTCCTTCTTGGATGATTCTTTTTAAGTTTACTGTTTCGTTTTTTTATCATATCGGGGGTAAAAAAAACTATTAACAGTAAACTTGGGCAAACTCAATCTTAGGGCTAACATACCATTTTCCCCGTTTGGTGAAATTGGTTCGGTTTTTTCATAGTTTTTTTCAAGTAAAAAGAGTAAAAAATGCGTTATTATAGATAAATTAATTTTTACTTGATTCTTTATTTGCAAGTAAACTTTGTATTATAATCATGGTTTTTTTTCGCCGTAATATTCTCTTTTCTGAACTTCATCATAATAATCCCTTAGTTTATCAAGCAAATAATCTAGCAACAAATGAAGTGCAATACTGCCGATAAAAAGCAAAAAGCCTCCGAATAAAACACCTAACGCGATTTGTATTATAATCATAGTTTTTTCATTTTAATTTTTAAAAAATAAATCCGTTTTAACCTGAAACGGATAAAGGATGTTGAGTCAGCTATTAGCATTCATCTTCTCGATTTCTCTCCAATCCTCCAAGTCTATTTTGAAGATTCTTATTTGTTCTCCCTCTACA
>JABXJR010000133.1_pt1 | contig 15054 bp, 5 predicted proteins | sample 7431291 | NCBI WGS metagenome assembly JABXJR01 (sample SAMN14395756, study PRJNA613071) | wetland metagenome | isolation source: water samle H3 from high-altitude wetland | place: Chile: Salar de Huasco, high-altitude wetland | collected 2015-11-10 | reverse complement strand
TTGGGTGATAGATAAACGTTTCTGATTTATCCAATCGCGAGAGAACTCGTCGTTCACTCATCTGACTGAAGATAATCCGCTTCATTTCTTCTGAGATATCCTCCTTGGTAGGTGACGCTTTAGAAGATGCAAGTCGCTTGATTACTTCAGGAGCCTTGTCTTTACCGTAGATAAATTCTACAAGGTTTACAAGTCTGATATCACCATCAATGGCTTGCTTTCGGATTACCTGATACAGCTGATTAACCGCAGTCATCGCACCAATCTGATCTCCCAACTGCATAGGTAGTGTAGCTAGTTCAGTAAGTCTACTGATAGGGTTTTCACGTACGTCAAACGATGCGTCAATGTACACATCAGAAGCATTGAAAGGCATCCGAGTGATAGGGTTTATAAGCTTTTCATCCATGTTGAGTACTGTGTTGACACCTACTTCAAAGAACTGTGGAATGAATGATAATGGACTACCAAGTCCTAGTGTGTAGGCAGCGTTCATTGATATCTTTTCGTAAGTTTCAAAGTTCACTACAGCGAAATACGATTGAAGAATACTTTGAATTTCTTTAAGTTCAGCTCCGGAATACACTGCACCTTCACCTAGTTTCTGTACAAAAGCATCAACTCCCTGTTTGAAGTCTCCGTTTTTGACTGTTTTAATGAACTCAGGATCGAACTTGTTGAAGAACTTACGTGATTCGTACAAGTTGATTGCCTGTGATACGTACTGAATAAGAGACGTTGAGGGGTCTTCATATCGATCAATCTGATCTCGGTCGGTAAGCGTTGCTAGTTCACGTGACTCACCAAATCGTCCATCTGAAAGAAGTATCTTAGATCCAAAATCAAAACCTCGGAAGTAGTTAGCGTACACTTTACCACGTTCTGCTTGGGTAAGATCACGCCCTACATCAGCTCGTTTATCATCGATTGCTTGTTTTAGGTTCTCGTTTTTAGTATCAAGGATATTTTTCTTAGCTTCTTCAGTAAGATAACGTGGAAAGAATCCTTCAAGGTAGTCAACGTCAACATCTACTGAGCGAAGTTTATTGAATACATCATCAAACAACTTTTTAATATCAGTAAGTGGTTTCGGATCGATACCATTATCAATGAGTATTTCCTCTGCGATATCGTACCGTTGTGACATGAGAGCACCTTTGATTGCAACTTCAAGACTTTTATCTTTACTAGCAAGCTCTGCAAGCATATTGTCAAAATCAGTAACTACTGGTTTGAGTTCATCGTTTAAGTACTTGTTAGTATTGAATACCATGGATTCCATCTGGTAGAACATTTCTGGAGAGATAGATTTAAGTCGTTGTCCGATCGTTGTAAAGGTATTTTTTACAGCAGTAAAGATACTACTAGTAAATGACTTCAACTTACTTACATACTTATTCGTTGTAGGTTTTTCTTTTGCAACTTTTAGATAGTCCTCCTTGGTAACCTGCTTAGGAGTAGGTGTAGCAATAAGATTGTTTTCCTTGAGGTAGTTGATACGGTTCTTTACTTCACTAAGCATTCGATCAAGTTCTGCACCTGACATTTCAGTAACTGGTTTTTTGATATCAAGCACGTCTTTTACGTCCTTGATTAATTTATCATTAAGATCGTTAATCATTTTAAGATACGCCAGGGTTGACCGTTTACGAGCAAGTTCTTTTCGTTCTCCTTTCTCGATAGCAATCTGTGCAGAGCGTTCCATAACTCGGTCGTACAAGTGATTGTATTCAGTAAGTGATCCAGATTTACCAATCTGAGCAAGTTGTGACATGTACTCGAATCGTTCTTGAGGGGGGATATGTTTACGTATTGCATCAAGTGCTTGCGTTACATACGACCGACGAAGGATTGTTCGCTTGAGTTTATCAAGTTCAGCTTTCCTTTTGATTTCAGAAGATACTTCTTTTGCTCCTTTGTTATAAATAATCTTTGAAACTTTTTCAGTCAACTCTACAGGTTCAAACGGTACTCCTTCAGATTCCTTAGAGGGTTTATTTTCTTTTGCGAAAGTCTTTTCTGCCCCTGCAAGTTTTCTATACTCTTTAAGTTGTCTTTTTGTGTTTTCTAAATCGTTTTTAAGTTTTATATAATCTTCAACCATCATTTTTCCTGCATCTATTAAATTGTATTCACCTTTATAGTCAGAATCATAACCTACTAAAGTTTCTATCAACCCTAAATGTTTATTAGCCTGATCTTCTGTAAGGTATTTATTCTTACGAGAAATCTTATTAATAAGAGATCGTCCAGGGTGGTCTAAAATAAGATCTTCTTCTAAGGCAATTATTTGCTTTAGGGCATTGACCTTATCAGTAGGATTGTCAAATACTTGATTATATTCTTCTTCAATACTTGCATTTGGGTCAATGAATACCTCATTATACTCATCCATGATATCGTTAAGTGACACGTCTTTCTTTCTTAGGAACTTAGGTATTTCAAAACCTTCAAAGTCGAGCGTATCTCCTTTAAGATACTGGTCAATCATGCCACGTGAGGCAAGCTTCGTAACTTGCTTAGCTTTACCTGTAACCATCTTACCGTAGAACTCTTGGATAGCGGTTTTCACTTCGGGTTTTTCAGGTTTAAAGATACTCTTAAGACCCTTGTACATACGTGCTAAGAACTCCCGGATCTTACCTGTAAAGGTTGTAGGTTTTTTAGATTCAACCTCTTTAGCAAATACTTCAAGATCCTCCATGATTCTTTCCTCAAGATCGTATTCACTCATCTCACCGTATTTAGTACGTGCTTCTTTGTAGAGCTGAGCTCGAGTAATCCCTTTGAATAGTGGAATATTACTCAAGTTCGCAAATACAGCATGTCCTACTTCATGCATTACTGTAGTATCTGTAATAATGTTTTCAAATGAAAGGGTGTTATCGTAGAACACTCCGAACGCTTTTTCAAGATCAGGGGTGATGATTGTTTCAATAAGGTTCACATCAATCTCCAACCCTAAACGTTTGAGTATTTTAGATAGTTGTTTAATGATTTCATCTTTACCGATCATTACCTTTGGTTTTTCTGTTTGTTTTTTGAACGCCATTACAGGTGCACCTGCATAATCTTTTTTCGTAAGATCAACCTCATACCAAGTAATCCCATTATCATCAGTAACGAGCTTAGCATCGTAATTCTTTTGGAGGTAACGTCCTAGTTCCTTTTCGTAGAATTTGTAGATAGGGTTGTTGGTATCGATTTTGCCTGAGATGTCAAACGTCTCAACATTTTCAGAATCATACCTAAATCCATTTACTGTAGGTAAATTATCTCCAGCAAATGCAGGTACTGCGTACGGGTTTTTTCCTGGTGCTGTTGCAACTCGAGACTTAGGTACAGCCTTAAACTTTCCATCTTCAAGAACATCGGTGATAACCCAATTCTCACCTGCTTGCTTTACTTCTTCACCCACTCTTAAGTCCTCAATCTGTAATTTGTCACTTACTTGCCTACCGTCTAGTTCATAAATTCTTCTCCAGTCTGCTGTCTCTCCTAACCCTTCAATTTTCATCGCCGTCTCACCTGTAGGGAATTGTAGTTTTTTCTTATCATCTTGTGCCGCTTGTTTTACTTCTTCACGAACAAGACGATCTTGCCAAATGTTTTTGTAGGGTTCGAGTTTTGAAAAATTAGAATCAGATACTTCTTTAACTTTATTCCAGAGTGATGTGTATTTTTCTAAATCACTACCAACAAGCTTTTCTTTATCTTTTAGTTTAGAGAAAGTTTGAAATTCTTGCTTAGAAAGAACTTTTTCCGCATCGTTAAGTACCCTTACTGCTTTTCCACTTTGTTTTTCATTCTCAAGTCTCCCCTTCTGCATCAAGTCACTCTGTGCTTCAATTACTCGCCTTGTTTCACCATCTGCCATGTCTTCAATTCTAGTGTGGGCGAAGTAATTTTTACTATCTTGTCCAAAGTGAATATTCCCCGCTGAAGTTTTAATTGGAGATTCGTAGATATTTTCATAGTAGTCAGCAACATCACCACGTTCATTGTCTGGTAATGTTACTCGTTCGTATCGTGACGGATTCATTACCTCCCTATAAGTTTCAGCTTCACCAATAGCCTTATCTAAAAGGTTTTGAGTATTACTATCTAAGCCATCATATTCAATAAACTCGCCATTCTCATCTACTGGATAAGCACCTCCATCCATGTCTTCCTCTAATGTGATACCTTGTTTTGCAAGTTCTGCTCGTGCCTCTTCCTGATTTATTTTCTTTGGTTTTGTACTGTTAGGTTTAAGTGGCAACAGTTCCATCTGCACCTTGTCAGCAAATTCTTGTACGTTGATATTCCCATCTGGGTACTCTTCAAGTACCTTGCGGATCGTATCTCGTTCTGCTTGTTTTATATCACCACTGTTTGTGAGATCTGAAATGAATTGTTTTGATACTGAAGTACGTCCTTTGAGTTTCTCAAGGGTCTTGAGTGATAGGTCGGTTGATCCTTCGTAGGTATCACCCTTCTTCTGAAACGCTGGTACGTCTTGTGACTGGTTACTTTCCACGATCAAGTTACCAGATGCTTTAGCTTCATCAGGGGTTGCATATACAGTATCAAGCACCACCTCGTTGGTTGTACCGTCTTTCGTAACTTTGATAACGGTATTATATCCACCATCAGTTTCAACTGAGTCAGATACAATATCAGCACCATCAAGATCTAAGTCAAATGTTTCGTCTTGAAACTTTTGAAAGTCATCAATATTTTCAGTTGCGATATCTTGAGATGGAATGTTCTGAGCGATTGCTTCGATTACTTTTTTATCATTCTGAATAAATCCATTTTCAATAGCCTCGTCCTGAGCTGATAAGAATTCAATCTTTTGTAAGTTCTCACTTTTAGGTAAGTTGTTAATACCGGAAAGTGTTTCAGCTAGTTGATCTTTAGTAAGACCTTCTTGTATTGATTTGTCAATAAAATCCTTGGTAGGCTTTTGTGATTTATCGTTAATATTAACATTAGAAATAGATCCAAATCCTCCAAACAAAAGAGAGATAGGCGCTGTAACAAGTGTAGTTTCAACAAGTCCTGTCGTGAAAGGTTTTCCTGTGTTTATATTCTGAGTAACCTGCTCGGCATTTTCTTCAATAATTTCAGTCAATGAGTCTTTAATAAACTCAAATGTCTTTGAGTTAAATACACTTTTATTGTTTCCAGAAATCTTACCGAGAGCACCAAGGCGAGCTCCAATAGCATTAATGGTAAGTGTTGCGAGCATTGTTGACTGGTACTTCTTGAGTGAATCCTTTTCAGATAACCCATTAGAAATATTCTCATCGTACACATCCTCAGCGTTTGAGGTTGCGTTTGCCATAATACCAGTAACTAATCCGGGAGTACCTCCAAAGTAGGCAGCTCCTAACGTAGGGACTACTCCACCAATACCTTCAAGTATTTTTGTACCAATAGCATTCTCATCGAATGAAGAACCTTCTTGAAGGGTATCAGAACCTTTCTTACCTTTTTCTTTGAGAAATTCACCGAATGAAAATAGTTCATCTGCATACTTTGGTATTTCTACTATTGGTTTAAGTGGATCTTTCGGACTAACATTAATACCGTCAACAATGTTCTGATCATGCATTTGTTTTTGAAAGTTGCGGTATGGTGCTTGTAGTAATGATCCAAGTTGTGAACTTGCTACATTTAGCAATCCTTTCCCTAAAGACAACATAGTACTTCCAACAAGTCCTTCTTTTTTTTCTCGAGGATCTTGAAGGAGATAATCTTTAACACCAGAAAATACACCAACTTTTTCTTTAGGAGAAGTTACTGGAGCTATCGGTGCTACTGGAGTACTTACAGTTGGAGTTGTTTGAGATTCAAATAAGTCAGCAAACGGATCACTACCTGGTGTACTCGTAACACTTTTAGGACTAGGTCGCTTATTTGGTTTTTTTTCTTCAAACAATCCTGCAAATGGGTCCATATAGTTTATTTATTATTCTTATAATCCTGCTTCATCAGCCTCACTCTTACTGATTCCGTACTCTTTTAGTGCTTTATTTCTAGAATTAATGTAAGGCTTTAGTTTTTTAATAACCTCAGTTTTCGAAACACCTGCCTTAGCACCTGCATTTACTAACCGTGTAAACCCTGCTGTTGTTATTTTTTTATCTTGTGTCATGTACGGAACTCCATCATCAAATGTTCCACCGTTTGCAATAACTGTACTAATACCTGTATCAAAATCTGTTTTACTAAACTTGGTAGTATTCTCTTCATCTCCATAAAGATAGTCATCAGCTTCAGCAATATCCTGAGGATTAATCCCTGCCTGTCGTAGTTTACGTAGCTCAACTGGTGTATATTCACCACCTGATCCTGTTGCCTTTTTAATTGTAGACTCTTTAATATCAGCAATAGATTTAACGAGCGCACCAACCGGTATATTAAGTTGTTGAGAGATTTGAGACAGGAATGCTTCTTGGTCTGCTGGCTTAAGCTGTTTAAGCTGATCGTAAATTTGCCCAGCTTGAATGTCTCCGATTTTCTGTTCGTATGCCATCTTCTCGTACAAGTCCTTAATAGCATTTTTCTTTTCTTCTTTAATCTGTTTTACGTATTCCATTTTAGACTTCAAGGTTGAGAGGTCATTTTTAGCCTGAGCATCTTCTGCATCCATAAGCGCTTTAGCTTCTTCGGCATCGAGTTGCTCTAGCTTCTGTTGCTTTTCATTCTGTACTGATAGGATTTGTCCACCTAAAAGATCAGGCGTGAACTGCGCTTGATTATGCTGAATACCTAACAACTGCAACCCCTTCTTATAGTTCTCATAGTTACCTTCTACTGCACTATCATTCTGGTACTTCTTCGCCTTGATAGACGCAATCAATGCCTTAGTTGCATTACCTGAAGACTGGGCTACCTTATCAAGCATCTGCGTATACCCGTCTGAATAAGTATCTACGGTAATATCTTTCTCTTTAGAAGTGTTAGTTCCTTGCACATTATATTTAGCCAAAGCCGATGCAAGATCAGATCCGTACTTAGCTCCTTCGATTTGAGCGGTACGTGAAGATTGCACAATAGGTGGTTGTGGTGTGTCTGGTAATAACGTAGAAGCAATGGGTACGCCGTCATTAAGTATCTGATTGTTTTGTATTGTTTGTGCCATATATTTGTGTGCAATCTCTGCACTATTGTCCAGCCTATTTCTAAGCTGGACTAAGTGAATTAATTAAATCTTTATTGAAGTTGTTGTTAATGCAACTCCTACATCTGTCCCTGTTCCTACTCCGATTGTTCCATTACTTGCAACTACTTCGTAGTTAGAAACTGGTGAAAGTCCAGTGAATCCTGATACTGCGCCAGAGATTGATACAGATGTTGTACCATCCTTAACTACATTTGAAGTAACAAATCCTTGAGAGTCTTGAAGAACTAATGGGATAGTCTCTTTAGAGGTAAAACCAGAACCAGAGCTAACGATTACAGATTGTAGTCTAAAACCAGGGTCTTGAGCAGAAATATACACATTATCTCTTGGATATGTAGCTCCAATTATTATACTTACAAGTACATTACCATTGGTCCAACTTGTTCCATCGTAAACAGAAACTGCTGTGTTTGTGCCACCTCTGTTTTCTCCATAATATTGCCAGTAGTTTGAATTATCTGCTGCCCCCGTTCTATCAAGTACTACAGCATACACACCTGGTGTAAGAAATATAGGATTTGCAAAAGTAGTAAATGCGTTTCCAAGACCAGATACTGATAGAATACCAGAACCAAGTATTGTACCTGTTGGATTCCCTCCAGAAGTTGTTTGAATAGAAAGTCGAAGTTGGTCAGCTGGTGAGCCAACTACTCCGTTCATTTGTACTCCTAAATAATCCACTTGTACAATGTTGTTAGCCGTTACTTCAACAGTGTAACAAACTTTTTCTCTAGTAGTAGTACCTACACTTAATAAGAATGTACCACCAGATATTTGGTCAAAGAAATTGTAGCTAGTCGGAGAACCAGTAGTTGAGTTTCCAAAAGAGACTGGTTTAGGTGTAACAGAACCATCTATATCCATCCCTGCTGTGACTTGTATGGTGTTACCTCCACCACCACCTCCACATTCAGTAATCTTTTCAATAAGAATACCTTTTGCACTAAATAGAATATTTGCACCAGAGTGTTCCCATTCTACTTCAAGGTTTTGATTAATTGTAGAGTCTACTGAAGATGACTTATTATCAGTTTGATTACTTGTTGCAAGGCTATTAATTGTCGAAAATGTATTCGACTCTTGACTAGATGTTGTACCACTAGCAGCAATAAGTGTTTGTAGTGAAATATTATTATTGAAAGTACCACCACCTGAAGAGAAACTAACTTCTCCTACAATCGTACCACCATACTTGATTCGCATGATAACACTTGTACTAAAGGCAGATTGAACTGTTACTCCAATAAGCGAAACCCTAATTGAATTGTTAGTACCTAATGTTCCTGCTGGTATTACCTCTGTATATATAGTGTTTACGCCAGTTCCAGAGATACCATAAGCTGTCATGTCTTGTACAAGTTTTGAAGAACCACAACCTGAACCTGAACCTGAACCTCCACCTCCACCAACTGCTACCAAGGGATTACCTGCTGTACCGTCTCCTGTGATGGTTACACCGTCAACTGCAATTTGAACGACTGGGTTAGCTGGGTCTGTGTTATCAGTATCAAGTCCTGTCACTGAGTTTACTCCTGCAACTGCAGTTGATGTAATACCCTTAATCTCAATCGCTGTAATTACCCAAGGTGTGTTCTGGGTGATTGAGTAATCCATTACGATAGCATCAGGTTGTAATCCTGCTTGCTCGTAAGATGATCCACCTTGTCGTGTAACTGAGTTAGCTGTTTGTGACCAATTAGATATTTGACCTGCTCCTACAGTATACAGAATAGGTGTTTGTGCTGTACAAAGACTATCAATGATAACTGAGTTGTCGTATTGAGTTGTAAGAGAGGTTGACGGTGCGAAACTTGAACCTGTAGCAGATCCAGTATCTCCAACAGTTGTAGTTGTATCAATATTATTTAAACATTCAGCACCAAAAGTAAGGTATGCATCTGATGACAATGTAACAACTACTGACTGACTTCCAAGAGGTGGATTTACACATACCCAAGATTCAGATCGTAAGTTGTTTGTAGTATCGGTAGCTACTGCTTCTTGCGTTGCAACGACTCCTCCAACAGTAACTCCGGTAACTGTAACAACTTCCTCAGTTGCAATTTGAATAATGGCGCCGCGATTAAGTCCTGTTACTTCGAGATCTGTTGATAAACTACTCACTTGAGTACTACCAGAAGTTGTACTCGTTACTGAGACAATACTTGGTGGGGTTGTACCACCTGGACCTGTAATCGTCACATCAACGTCGTGAGGTGCGCCAACAGGATCAGGTACGGTTACGGTAACTCCGTCACCTTTGAAGTTGATTGAATGAACACTTGGTGTTTTTTCAACTCCTTCATCAAGTATTGAGATAGGCACTGAAAATACTGAATCAGCCTGACACGATCGTACGAACCGAGCCTGAAAATGAGCGTTGTTAGAAATAACCACCTTACTATTTGCATCATGGTCTGACATTAAATCAGCATCATGAGTAAACGGTGGATGAAATGGAATACCTCGGTTAGTAACCGATCCAATGTCCACTTCAATCACTCCACTTGGGAGAACGGTCCAACCACTTGAGTAAAGATCAAGGATAACGTTTTCTTCAAAGTTACCTCCTGATGATTTAGCTTTACCTTCGTCAAATACGAAGTCTATTTCACCACCACACGTTCCTACGTCTCCAGGTTGAACAGGTGTTCCATCTGGATAGGTAAGTGACCCTGGTTTCAAATAGAACTTAGTATCACCAATCTTGAATGGTAGTTGCAAGAACATTGCTTGAACCTGAATCGGAGCGTTGCAATCTTCACATCCTGATGATGGGATAGGCGTACTAGATCCTGAAGCAGGTACATAGTAGAACACTTGAACTAAGAACGAATCAACGTACACATCTCCATTTGAGATGAGTTGAATCTTCATGTTATTGATCTGGTCTGGTGTGAAAGAACTTGCAAACAGGTAATTTTGAGTACCCAAATTGTACGTACCCATTGAAGGAGTAAGTCCGGTAAAAGGCGTGACGTATGGATAGAATACATCCTGACCACTTGTATTATCTACAAGGTAAGGAGTGATTGTAATAGCTGGGCTTGTTTGCGTTCCACGGTACCCAATGAGTTTCATTTTGATACCTGTCACCACTGCATTCTGTGGAATGTTGAGGTTAAAGTTTCCGATAATAATATCAGAAGCTACGCCTGCGCCAGGATTTGATTCAGATACATCTCCATCTACCAATAAGATATTACTTGGATTAGTCCATGTATTTCCTGTAGTTTGACCATTTGAAATAATTGACTGAGGAAGTATGTATGCTGTTGAAACGATAGTATTGTTCATAATTTTATACGTATATTATAACACTTTTGTACTCTTATTGACAAGTGGATTATTTCCATTGTTTGAGTAAATAGCGTTCATTCCTAGTGATAAGATCGACCAAGTATGGTTCTTTGAGGTACACTCGATTTCCATAGCTAAGAAGTAGTAACCAAGAATAGGTGAGTAAGATTTATAAATTTCTTGAAAGTATGAGTTAGGCGTTCCTGTATCACTACCGAGTGCGTGTGATCCAAATGGTCCAGCTCCAAGAGGTGACCTATCAGGTGCTATACACACGATAGGTTCTATGTTATGTGAATAAATTCCACCACATCCACTCGGTTCAAGATAAACGGTGTGTTTAAGAAGTGGATTACCATCGTAATACCCCTCAACGAATGACATACTTGAGAACTTAGATTTCCATCGGTTATTAACTGCGGTGTATGGTGTTCGGATGATTACTTGGTATGCAGATCCGTTATCAGTTACATCAGCAAACATAGTGAACGTCTGGTTTCTAATGTTTGAGTGAACGATAAGCTCATTACCTACGATTGACGGAATACCCATTTCAACGAATCGTTTAGGTGGTTGCCAGTACTTCATAAGTGTGTCATAGCAGTGAGTAATACTCTCCACTGGCGATACTACGTACAACTTCTTGCCTATGTACTTAATACCTCCACCTACGAACGTTGACTCAAGAAAATCTAGTTTAACAGGGTCTGAGATGTTAGTTGCTTGAGGTAGCTCGAGTAATTCTTTTCGCCCGATAGAATCAAGGTTTTTATCGATGGTTACATACACCAAATCGTTTTCAAGGTGTCCTGTAAGCCAAGGGTCAATAACTTTATTTGATCCTGATTGTTTGAGTGGTGATACTTCGATTGACTCACTACGCAAATCTCCTGAAAGCTGAGTTGCAATTCTAATCCATTGACCGTAAGCAGTGTTCACATAGAGCTGTTGCTCTTGCGTGTCCATGGTCCAGAAGTTCGATGGTAATGTAAATATATAACCTTCACCAGGTTTGCGTACAGGTAGTGTGTAGTAAAAATCAACCCAAGCTCTATTAATTAATTGATCCACCTGAATTGTCCAGTAATCTCCTACCGAGTGACCTGTAGTATTTATAAAGATAATTGAAAGACCGTCTCCAATACTTTGGTTAGCTCCTGTGATATCAGTAGGCGCTCCAGGTGCATCGTCATCAAACTGAACGGTAAACGTATCAGGGCTTCCTGAGTTGATAGTTAGTTGCCAGTAGTCACCTGCTGTATTTGTTCCAGTAGAGTTCAATTGAAATACAAGACCGTCAACAAGTGTTTGAGGACCAGTTAGCGCAAACTGAATAGCATCGTCGATTGCACCTGCAAGACCTGTTATGAGTACGTTATTTTTGTACACGTAAGCTGCTGATTGCTGCTGAACTCCACCTCCTAATATAGTTCTACCAGTTCCAGATGTTTGACCCAACAGGATTTCACCTGCAACAGGGAACCCTGAAACGGTCTGTGCGTACAGCGCTCCACCTGCAAGAGATCCACCGACTACGATACGTACAACAGCTCCTGATGTTTGACCAACAGCAAGCTCACTGTTGGTGTATGTTCCAGCTCCGGCAGTGAAAGTTATAAGTAAGTCACAAATAGTTAACACCTTATAAATGTTTAACCCCGTAGCTGAATATCCAGTAGCATCTATAAAAGAACCCCCCTCAATACCACCATTACTAAGAAATAGTGGCGTGTTTTCAGCAGGATCTATGCTATCAATCTTTATTTTGTAAACGTGAGATCCAGTTCCTGTGTATGATGACCCAGTACTGATAGACATATCGTCCTGGATTGCATTTGAATTACTGATAACCTGAGTAGCAGGACGGTTAAACGCATTTGATTGGTAAAGTTTTCTTTGTTTCCAGTTACCGTAGTACATGTACCCTTTTGTTTCACGACAGAAATCAAAAGCAATAGGTACCTCATCTTCTTCAATTTTAGATACCGCAATATCACCAACAGTAATACCTGCGGTTGATGTAACAGTAATTGTATCAGTATTAAGATCGTTAGGATCAGTGATTTGATATGATACACCATTTACAACTATGAACGCATCTCCGTTTATATCCTCAGTAAACCCAAGTGATTGCCAAGGTACGTTGTTTGCAATAGTAAGCGTAGTACCTGTAAGTGAATCAATCGGCACGATACCTCCAGTCCATGAGAATACAGAACCTTTTTGACTACCATCCTCACATCCATTTACCCAGATTAAACGTGGTACGTTTTTGCTTTGTGATAGATCGGTATTTGAATCCCACCAATCATCAAAAGAATATCTATGAACTCCAAGTGGAAGATTGTTGATATTCTCTGTAATTTGAACCCATGATCCATTATAAAGAACCTCAATAACGTCTCGTTTTGCAGGTGTTGCCACTGAGTTATATACACGTACTTCCATTTCACTACCTCCTAGGTTTACGAATTTTTCTTTGTTACCAATGATCGGTACATTTTCTGTAAATTCTTGACCAAGTAACTTTTTACCTTTATCAGGAACAATTTTATCAAAGTTAGGAATACTACAATTCACTGATGGAAAAGTCAAGGTATTCAAAGGCAAGACCGTTGGATCGATCTTTCGATAGTAACCCTTCCAGTTCTTAGAAAGAATTGACGGTTGATCTATTAGTGACGAAGGTAGGTTTTGTAATGGTAGTTTCTTGTCCATAATTTTTATTGGTTGTAATAATCTCCGTATTGTCCGTACTGGCTTCCATATCCAGGCATTGGATCATCAGATAGCCCATCGTAATTGTTTCCAAATACATGAATACTATCACTATCAAGCATTGCTTCTGATTTGTGTTCAAGTTTAAATGTTTTATATGCAAGAGTAAGCTCATTACTTACATCTCCAACATCTGATTTGGCTCCCATATTTACTCCGTAAATTTCTTTTTGTGCTGCGAGTGTTACTTCAAGCATGAAAATATTATAAGTATCTTCTTCTGCAACGATAATATCACTATCTGTAGTTGCATACTTTTTGAACGCTTTAGTATTTGCATCCATAAGTACATACGATCCGTTGTATCTTATTTCGTACAACGCTCCTTTTCTTGTGATGATATTATCTAAGTTACAGTTAGGAATCTGATTTCCTGTAGTAGTAAATTCAATTCTAATCCAAGTAATTGCTTTAGGATTAGGAGTTCCTACTTGATTAAGATCCTTCATCATGTACTTCAACAAGTTCCAACCGTTTACAAATTCATTGTTATCATGTGGTTGGTTTACCGTATTGTAGAAATAATCAGTGGTAATATCTGACGTATCAGATCCAAGGATTAATTTTACTGAAGTCATTTCTTTTGCAATTGGAATGTTTAACCATGCAAATGTAGCTCCTTTCTTCATAAATTCATCAAGGTCAACTGCGGTCATGGTGTAGTTTGCAAGGAATCCTGTGGTTGATGAGTTGTTGATATCGAAACTAAGTGATGCCTTTTTCTTTATGAAGTTGAGTTCATCCGTTTTAAGATCCACTACGTTACCTCCTACGTTCCATGATCCGTTCTCAGTGAGTGAGTTACAGTCTTGAACCACTCGGTGGATATTATTTTTAATTCCACGAGGATTAAATACGCTTACATATTTTACTCCGTTTTCGTACGCAACATTGAGTACGTTTCCTGATCCTCCACGTTTCTGATTGAATCTTCGAGAATACACAAGGGTTGCTGGTTGATCCAATGTATCAACATTTCGGTAATCATTAAGTAACTTCAAATCAATAAGGTCATGGTACTTCAAATCTGATGGTGAAGCATATCGTGTAACATCCGGAAACAGTGCATCTTCAAGATATGCTTTACGGATAAGTTCCTCAGGACGTACTTTTGAGATCATTGCACGTCGTCCTTTTTCAATAGTGTTATAAAAGTTTTGCAACTGAGAAACACCTCCTCCATGAAGGTTTGAGTCAACGTCCTGTCTTAGATTGTAGATGGTGTAATAGTTCATATTATTTGTGATCTTATTATCTTAATTTTGTTATTGCTGATACGACGAGTGTTATTGCTCCTGCTACTGCTGATATGAATCCTAAGACATAAAGAGTTGTCTTACCGAATCCTGCGAGATTGTTACCCATACGCACTACTGGTTCCATTTCTTCCTTGTATCTTACCCAGTCTTCTGTGTCTTTTTTGATATACATATCCATCTTATCATTAAGGCGTTCAAGGTTATCCATGTGAGCTTGTGCTACGACTTTATCGTGCATTGCGTGTTCAAGGAGGTCTTGACGCATCTTATCTATTTTTCTATTAACGGAAATTTGAATCTGCTCTTTTACAGATTCTCGAATAGTATCTAAGATAAGTTTTGTTTCATCTGGTGTCATAGTAGTGGGCAATGCCCTATAGAGCCAGCTATCCGAAAAATACGGATAACTGAATCTAAGGAAATTACTCGTCTGATTTTACTGTTTTTTGTAGCTGTTCGATTCGAGCAAGGCGTGCTTCTTTGAGTTTTTGAGTAAGAATATCAGTTTTTGTGAGTGGCTTTACTACTTTTTGTCGTAGTGGT
>JABXJR010000132.1_pt1 | contig 15093 bp, 33 predicted proteins | sample 7431291 | NCBI WGS metagenome assembly JABXJR01 (sample SAMN14395756, study PRJNA613071) | wetland metagenome | isolation source: water samle H3 from high-altitude wetland | place: Chile: Salar de Huasco, high-altitude wetland | collected 2015-11-10 | reverse complement strand
GTTTTAGTTGATAAAATAATTCATTATGGTTACACATACGAAGATAAACCACCCAATAAAGGAAAACACATGCTAGACGAGTTAAAAGAATTATTCAAAGACGGCCTTGGATACCCTCATGTTGCAGGCATACTACAGCAAATGGCGAATTTGGTCAATATAGTTCACGTACAGTACATGAAAGATGAAGATGGTAAAAATACTGCTATCGATGTGATATGCCAAATATTGCAAAGCCATAAAGACAAGCCTGTAGAGGTTGTTCTTGAGGAAAAAAAATAGCCTATGGAAAAAGTTACGGTTATGTCCGATGATGATCACGCCAGGATGGTAGCGCGAGAAGGATCTTGGCTTTGTGATATATTTCAGAGTCACGGATTCAACTGCGCTCAAAAGCTACTCGTCATGAAAAAGTTGATTAAAAAAATTAAACAAAAGAAGAGAGAAGAAGCCCATGGATAAAGAAATTTTGAAAGAGAAAAAATCTATGGATAAGGGCATGGATAAGCTCGCCTCCATGGATAAGAAGAATGATATGAAGCATGAGAAAAAAGGTATGAAGAAAGCCATGAAGATGAAGAGTAAAAAAGGTTGCTAAGCATATAGCACTTATATAGAATCCCTATGATATTTATATATTCTAGGGATTTTTCTTTATGATTATTGATTGCATTGGATGTCTGCACGGAGCGCGTCCCAAGCTCGAAGGTGGCGACTTGCTCATAGTCACAGGGGATTTAACGGCTAAAGATAATCCCGAAGAATATGCAGATTTTTGTCAGTTCATCTATGAGGCTGATTACAAGAAGAAAATTGTAGTTGCTGGCAATCATGATAATTTTTTACAGAACATACCTGAATTTTTTCAAGTCACAGGTGCGGCCGATTATCTTTGCGATTCGGGTATAGAATTCCAGGGATTTAAGATATGGGGTTCGCCATGGACAACAACATTTCCTGGAATCAATCCTAAGGCTTGCGCCTTTACAGTTGAAAATGATGCAGAGTTAGTTAAAAAATGGTGCTTGATTCCCCAGGACACAGACATACTCATAACTCATAGTCCTTCCTTTGGCAACCTTGATATTACAAAGAGGGGAGAATCGGTCGGTTCTTTATTTCTATGGATGACCTGTCTAATGATTAGGCCCAAGATTCACGTCTTTAGCCATGTGCATGAATCGTACGGAAATGTCGTACATTATAATGGGATTCGATTAGTGAATTGCAGTATAATGAATGAGCGCTATCAACCAGTGAACGCGCCCATAAGAGTCGTATTAGGTAACTGATATCTTCCACGTGGTGATTGATTCCTTGCGGTATTTATCGAGATTCATCCCCTTAATTTCGGGTACATCATCGTAGGATATTCTCCCACGTATTGATATCTTCATGGCCTTAAGACCTTCGCCCAAGCAATTATGGTCGCCACAGAGAGATATTATCTCTTGTCTGTACTTTTCCTTGTCTGCTTCGAGATCTTTGATCCTATCGCAAATGGTGCGGTATTTATCTGCCGAGGATCTCCATAGAGGCTCGCTAGACATGTCTTTATAGTCCGCATCTTGAAGAGGGGGCGCCTCGTTATAGGCTACACACTTCCAGAAGGCTCTAGCTTTTGGCATGAAGGCTTCCTTGAACTTAGGATCGGGAAGTACTTCGATACAAATACCGTCTTTGCCATCGTAGCTATAATAGAAGCAACGCATGGCTCCTGTCACGAGTAACTGATGCTGTATTTGGTCTAAGTAGTATTGCGGTATCTCTTGCCTTCTGGCCATGTCATGAAGCTTCGTGCCTCCGCATTTGATCTCTAAGAGAACATTACCGAAATAGTTGATGCCATCGAGAGAGGCGCCTAGAAAGTCAAACTCGGTGCTTTCTACTACCATGGGTTGCATTTGTATGCCACGACGTTCGATAAACTGGGCCCGCGCTTCGGGCTCCAGTCTTTTTCCTCTCTCCATGGCTTCGTTTGACTTTTTTTCCTCGATCAATCCCAGCTTCCTTTGCCAGCACACATAGGGAGTAGCCCAGGGGTTATTGCCCATGAGGATAGAAGCATCCGTTGCCGTGATAACTGTCTTACGCCAGGAGAGCCACTCAGGAGAGCCTTGCTCTACTTTAATTTCTTTAAACATTATGCCACCGCCATGGCGTTTTGTTTGTTCTTGTCGTTCATGTATTTAATCTTGGCATTGATAGACGTCATGCACTTCTCAAAGCCAGACTTAGGAATGTCTTGCAAAGAGACCGCATTGAAATTCTTACTGATCCAATTTAAAAAGCTTCGGCTACTATCTTCATCCATTTTGTTAATCAAGGAATTCAAGACAACAATTTGTCCCCTGTCAATTTTTTCAATAACATCAGATTTTTCTTCTTCTTGACGCTGAGAATGTTTGCTGCTTTCTTTGGCCGCTTGCTTCTCGTACTTACCCCTCCCAGAAGCTGTTTCGCCGTCATCGTCTTCAGCATTCAATGAAAACAAGGAGTTGATGGCATATCTTCTCATGTAGGTAAGGGATGCGCCTACCCCCTGGCTATCATTTTTTGGATTGTGCAGGGGAAGGTAAGTCTTTAACCATTGCCCCGATTGTGGGTGATGTAGAGTCGTTACAAGAACGTGCTGGTTATTTAGTATGTTCACGGTAGGCAGCATTAGAAGACCGTGCTTAGATAGCACAGGTTCACATAATTCCAAGTGAGAACCTAAAGAGGCGTACTTTGATTTATGGAAAGGATTCGATGCATCCTTCTTAACAGCGGTCCCCATGTCGCCCTTGGCCTTCATTAATTGAGTAAGAATGATATCGTATTTTTCACTCAGCTCTGGCAATAAAATTGTTTCGTTCATAATTTTCTTCCTTTAAATTTTGTTTTTGACGATATTGGCGTTATAACACATTAGTGTTTTTTTCATTCCCGGGGAGTTTCAATAGCTCCCCGCTCCTTTTATTACTAAACGAAGTCTCTCCAGGACATGCCTAGACAGTACATGCAATTAGAGCAGTCACACTCTCTTTTATCCTTGTACCTATCACTGTGATACCCATCATCATGATAGGGGGTAATCTCCTCGACATAGCTAGGCGATGTTCTCTCTAAAAGCTTAGAGGCATAGTCGCCTAAGGGTTCAGGATCGGAGAGAAAGCCCCGTAGTACTTTTGAATTGGAGACGACATTGGCGATGGCCTCCTTGATGATATTCTTAGTCATGGTAGTCTCCTTTTATGATTTTTGTATGAGCAAGTACTGAGCGTTTACAATCTGCTGCATTTCTTGAAAATACGTGAAAGGATAATTCTTTAGCCCATGCTCATTTTTGCTGAGCCAGGACTTGAACATTTCTAAAAACGTTATCGCTAGTTCTTCTTGTTTTGTCATTTGATTCCTTGTGGTTTGTGTTATATGTTTTATATATATAACATATATAGTGCACATATGTGTTATATATGTCTATTTCTTTTTCTCTTCTTCTAATATTTGCCTGATTTTCTCTCCGCCTTCGTTCATTTCTTGTAACTTTTTCTTAAAACCTGGTAGGTCTTTTTGTTCTAGAAGATCCATTAGATCGCTTCCGGTGCCACTTAAATAGTGGGCCATGAGTTCAGTAAGTAAAGCATCCCTTTCTTCTACGTTCAGTTGGTGCTTCAACAAAAGCAACGACATAAACATCTCTGCCATTGCGGGTCCCCTTTTTTTAGCCACAAACTTCTCCTTTTTTGTTATGTGTGCTCGTATTATTACATACTATACAATATAACACCAAGAACTTTATCTTTGCTACATGAAAAAAAGATTCTCAAAAAAACCCTTTCCCTGATACACGGAATATTTATCCGGAAAAACGAATCAAATACAGGAGTTACATGAATAAATTTGCACTATGGATGAAGAGCAACGATAAGAAGCAGAGAGGAGTAGCCGAGAAGATAGGGATTAGCACCTCTACCCTGCATGATATCTTGCGCAAAGGTCAAATACCGAGCCTAAAGCTAGCATATGAGATAGAGAATTACACCAAGGGGATGGTAACGCTTTATGATTGGATCGACGAAGTAAAGAAATAGCTTGCTATTATATTTTAAAAAATATTATTAAAAAGAAGTGCAGCCGACGCCAATCAACTGCACTAAGACTAGAATATCATCAAAAACACAAGCGATCAGAAGGAACCCATCAGAGGACGTAGCTAAGGCCCTAAATGAAACCCGTCAAGAAGACAAGCGCTTTCTTCGTATAGCGTACGTTTTCCTCGGATATTAAAACAAGATTTATTAAAGAGGAATATGCAAGATTATAACGAATACCCACCCGTAAAGTACTTCAACCGAGTACTAAAAACGTGTCCACAGTCAGCCTATCTATATACACAACTTTGGAAAAACAAAGGGAAAGACGAACGAATAGTCGTAGAGAAAAAAGACGTTCGCAAGAACCATCTGATTTCGCCGACCATGTTCAGAAATTTGCTCACGCCGTTGATGCTGTTGAATCTACTCAGTTTTAGAGAAATTGAAGGTGCGATTCAGATAGATTTCATGGGTGCGCAAACTAATGACTAGTAAAGAGATTTATTGCATTTTACAAGAAGAGAGTGCTAATCTCACAAAAGAAAAAGCCTCGACTAGTAATCGAGGCTTATTTTGTAGAGCTTGGGGCTTCTACGATGGACTCACTTTCAATACCTCCATCATAACACCCCATAGAAAAGAACACAATACTTTTATGGGGTTGCATGAGTGAACGTTTCTTAAAATTTATTCCATCAGACGAAGCACTATGGCTCCTATACAATCGAGGTCACGCCTTCCGTCTTTTAGCTATCATTGCCGAATCTGCTCGCCGGTATGACGGGGGCCCCGATGGACTAAAGATCGGCGAGTGCTTCATTGGTGGACACGAAAACTACGATATGACGGAAAGAAACTATCGAACTGCTAAGGAAGTTTTGGTAACTAGGCGACATGTACAAATTGTCGAAACATGCCGCACACGCAAAAAATCGACGACCGGAACGACGACCGTTGGAACAAAGATAAAGCTATTATCCACAAGCGTTTGGGATATAAATTTAGAATCGACCGACGACCGAAGTGACGACCGACCGACGACCGACCGACGACCGACCGACGACAAACAAGAAAGAGAAGAAAGTAAAGAAAGAGAAGAGAATAAGAATATAGCTCAGCCCGCAAAAAAGCGGCTTCGCTCAAAAGATTCTTTGTCATTCAATTTTGAAGAGTGGAAATTTACAGGCATCACAGAAAGCGATATGGTCGACTGGGGAAAAATATACCCCTCCCTCGACCTGGCTGTAGAAATCCTCAAGGCGGGCCATTGGCTCAAAGACAACCCCTCGAAAAGCAACAAAACCCTCTGGAGGCGCTACCTCACCGGATGGCTCCGACGGGCGAACGAGTGGGCTGAAAACAAGAAAGCCTATCAAAGCGCCAAAGGTAATCCCCAAGACACGGACAGAAGAACGAAAGATGCCCAAGGAGAACCTGTCGAAAACCAATACTCAGGGAGATTTTAATGCCTCAGCTCAGCGAAATAAACGGAAAGTCCGAGGAATTCATGGAAGCTGTGCACAAATTTGTGGCATGCCCCCGAGGATATTTTTTAATCGCAGGGAAGAACGGCAATGGGAAGTCATTCACAGCCCAGGCTATTATGGACCACTTCTCCCATCCTACGTTAAATCATCAGTTCTGGAATCAAACAAACCTGAAACATCGATGGCAAAAGGATTTCAACGAATACGGAGATACAAGCTACCTTCTGGAAGAGATACTTAAGGCGCCTCTTTTGGTGCTAGACGACATAGGGACTAGGACTCCATCACCTGCACTCATGGATTTTCTGTACTGGATCGCTGATCGAAGGTATGAAAACCGCGACAAACAGGCGACTATTTTGACCACAAACATGAACTCGGACACTATGCGCAAGGAGCTCGGTGATGCGTTTGTAAGCAGAGTTTCATCGGGAATATGCATCCGCTGGGATGGACCGGACAGGAGAGGCAATAAATTTTAATTGAACTAAGAGAGAATATCACTTAAAACCAAAAACTACAGGAGATTTTATGACATTAGGATTCGATTTTGTAAGCCACGAGGCATACCCAGAGGACCAATACATCGCTGAGGCAGCTACGCTTTGCTTTGAAGGCAAGTACCGGGTGACCTACGTGAGGAAAAAGCTACAGAACGGCGCCATGTTCTGGGGCGAGATAAGCGCAGCGGTCAAGCACAAGGGCGAAAAGAAGTACCTCAAGGCTTTCTCGCAGGATAGCAATTTCCTTCAGGATGACATCAAGGCATTCCTCGAGGCCCGTTCCTGGGAGAAGTGTGGTGCCCGGAGTGCTCATACGGCATCCACAGGAGGGGGTAGTCTTGCCAGAAAAGAAGAAGTTCAAGAAGAAATCCCGTTTTGAGGTTGGAATCGAGAATCAGAATGGCTCAAATTCTTGCAGAAAGGCACCTTCCTTGAAGCCAAATGGGTCGAGTAAGGTGAAGATAGCCACGAAGGGTAAGAAGCGAACCACGGTCAAAATAGAGGCCAAATTCGAGATAGGGGTCGCAAGGGTACTTTTAGAGCTTCCGATCAGGACCGTGAGTGAGGCAAATTGTTCTGAACCGTGGAGGGCTAAACATGCGAGGCATAAAGAGCAGCAGCGAGTAGTGGCTCTAGCGCTTAACCCGCATCGAAGTAAGGTAAAACTTCCGTGCAGGGTCATGCTTACCCGTTTTGCGCCTCATGAGCTGGATAGGTTTGATAATCTGCCGATGAGCTTCAAGTACATAGTCGACGCGGTATGCGCGATCATTACCGGAAACTACCGTGCAGGGCATGCGGATAGCGATGAGCGCATCTCTATCGCTTGTGATCAAGTTGTGAGCAAAGCTTATGGCATCAGGATCGAGGTGACATGGTAACATCTCCCGTGCAGATATTTCGCTCTATGATTTGCATTCGGTCATGAAGCTCCGAGTACTTTCTCATGAGTTCATTATGCCTCGCGAACATGCACTTGCGAACCTTGTCGCTACTCTCCTTGACGACTTGCAGATCACTTTTCAAATACTGTAAGTCCACGCTTTCGGCAGTAAAAAAATCTAATTGACACACCATAAGCACATTCCTCCTCTTTTTGGCGAGCGAGTATAATTTATTCTTGATTTAATTCGCAAGCCTCCTGTAAATATTCAGAATATCGAGTCAATTAGGAATAAGGAATATCATGCTGACGCCAATAGCAAAAAGACTTCTTATCAAGCCGGTAGAGACGCCGAAAGTAGGCTCTCTCATTCTTACACATCAAAAGCCAACGCAATTTATCGTCATAGCTATCGGGGATGAAGTGACCAAGGTAGCTCCTGGTAATGTGATCTATTTAGAAAAGCATTATGGCGTCGAAATTGAATATCAAGATGATAAATATCTTGTTATCGACGAAGCAAGCATATTGGCCAAGATAGTTTCTTGACGAAATAGTTTTTTATTGTTCACGTTGAAGTTATGAATGAACTCACCGTGATATTAAAAGACGAGGCCCGCACTTATAGGCAGAAGTTTTTGATCTATGAAGTGTATTCAGTATCAGCTGATGACGATGTGATACTTACATGTATTGAAGAGGCGAAGAAGAACTTTGAAGGCGATCCGGATAATGTTCAGGTGAAGATACACTTGGAGATACAATAATGGCTAGACCTAGAGTGTTTTCTTTTTCAAAGGAAGAGATGATAGCCTTGGGTAAAGAGATGGTGGAGTATGTTAAGAAGAATAAGAAGACCATATTGCATCTCTGTGAATGGTACACGATAGAGAAGGGATATACTTATAATGAATGGAAGAACTTCATTCAGAAGGAAGAATTCTTTCCCTATTATGAGCAAGCCCTTAAAATTGTAGGATTAAAGTATGTCGACAAAAACAGCAACGTCCGGGATAACATCTCGCCGAGATGGCAAAGAATCTACTTCGGGGACATTAGAGAAAGCGAAGACCAAGACGCCGATGCTAACGAGCTTCGTAAAGCTTCCGCCCTTAAAGGGGAAGCCCGAGCCGCAGAGCAAGAAAGGCAAAAAGTACTAGACGAAGTGAACAGGAATAAAAGGAAGCCTAAGTAATGATCTCATGGAAAAAAGTCTCTGAAGAAATGCCTCCTCTTGAGAAAGAAATTGTTATCGCTATTCCTTCGGGCCACAAGCAAGATGGAAGTAGATGGTATAGGGTGTTTATTGCTTCCGTCCATCACCCATATGATAGGGACAATAAGTTTCATCCTGACTACTATACAGTTCACAGCCGACCAAATTACGTAACTGGCGAAACCGAAAGACTCCAACCAGATGATCTTTGGAGCCTACTTAATCACCCCGCATCAGAGGGTGAAAAGGTATCAAATGATACCTGAGATGAGATTTGATGGCCCAGTTTATGAACACATTGAAGACTCAGAACGACTTGGAAAGCAGCACATTCGCATCATGAGCATAATGAAGGACAAGATTTGGCGAAGTCTTCCTGAGATATCAGAGATCACCGGCGATCCTCCAGCATCGATATCAGCCCAGCTAAGGCACCTCCGGAAAGAAAGATTTGGTCTTCACATAGTGAACAAACGCCATAGGACTCAGGGCCTATGGGAATATCAACTTATTTTGAATGAGGCCCTATATGGCAAAAGAGAAGTGGATTCAAGGTGCGATAAAGAAACCAGGTGCCCTTCACAAGGAAATGGGTGTCCCCGAGGGGAAGAAGATCCCTGCGAAGAAACTAGAGGCTGCTGCGAAGAAAGGCGGCAAGCTAGGTAAGAGAGCGCGGCTTGCTGAAACATTAAAGAAGATGCATTAATTTATCGGCGTTACGTTCGCTTACGCGAATGAGTCGCATCGACTCACCGAGGATACTGGATTTGTCAATATAAAGCAATGAAGAATGAGTACATACCTACTAAAGAACAGCTGTGCGACAAGCTTTGGAGACTTACAAATTTATATTTCATCACGAATAAGAGCGGTGAGGAAGTCCTTTTCAATCTCAACTGGGCCCAGAAGGAATTGTATGAAAAAGAATGGCATCAAATGCTTGTGCTCAAGGCTAGACAGCTTGGCGTTACTACCTGGTTTGCGGTCAATTTTCTCGATGATTGCTTTTGGCACAGTAATACTAACGCAGGGATTATAGCCCATAGGAAAGAAGATGCCGAACAGATATTCAAACAAAAGGTAAAGTATGCATACGACAGAATGCCCTCATGGACTAGAACCTTTAACTCTGCGACAAATGATAGAAGTGGAGAGCTGGCTTTTGAAAATGGAAGCTCTTATCGTGTCTCTACGGGATTCAGATCAGGAACCTATCAACGGCTTCTTGTCAGTGAATTTGGAAAGATATGCGCAAAATCTCCCGATGTTGCAAAAGAGATTGTTACAGGATCTCTTAATACTGTCTCGACTGACCAAATTATCGCTATTGAATCAACAGCCGAGGGAAGAGAGGGATACTTCTACGAGTTCAGCAAACAAGCCGAATACCTATCAGAGACTGGATGTGCCTTGTCCCCAATGCAACAGCGTTTCTTCTTTTTTCCCTGGTTTGAAGAGCCTGCTTACAGAGAACGGGGTGAAAGTATAGTGGTAAGCAAAGAGACGAATGAATACTTGGACGGCATCGAGGTGGACAGACAAAGAAAGCTAGACGAAGATCAGCGCCGTTGGTATGACATGAAGCAGCGTATGCTAGGCGATGCTATGAAACAAGAGTATCCAAGTACCCCCAAGGAGGCATTTGAAAGCGCTAATGAAGGTTTATACTATGGTCTACAACTGTCTAAGCTTCGTGCTTCAGGTGCTCTTTGTCGCGTGCCTTATGATGACTCTTTTCCTGTGCACTCCGCTTGGGATCTTGGTCTTGACGATTTTACTAGTATTTTTTGTTTTCAAGTGGGCCGCGGTGGCCAAGTATCAATTATAAACTTTTATGAATCCTGGGATGAAGGAGCAGCGCACTATTGTGATTGGCTTAATAAACAAAAATATCGTTTCGGAAGGCATATCTTTCCTCATGACGCGAGAAAGAGAGATACAGGGTCAAAGACTCAGTATCTGGACTATGTTACTCCACTCCTCGACGGCAAATTTGTTGTTCTGGACATTAAAGAATGTGACAAATTGGAAGGTATCCAAACAGTACGGGCTATGCTGGCTAGATGTGTCTTTGATGAGGAAAAAACGAGCAAGGGATTTAAACATCTGGAAGCTTACAAAAAAGTTTGGGACGACCGACTCGGATGTTATAAAAACACACCACTTCATGATGAACACAGCCATGCCGCAGATGCGTTTAGGTATCTCGCCGTCGGCCTCAAGGGGCTTGAAAGGAAGGATAACTCCAGTGTGGACAGCGATTTAAAGGCGGTACAGAGGTATTATGGAAACTAACAATGACTGTCCATGTGAAGGCAGCTTCGCAACACATGCCTTGCACTTAAGGTGCCCTGTTTGCGACACCCTTGATTTCGTTTTATGCAAGGATGCCAAAGACTGGAAGTGTCCTGGATGTGAATTGAATAAAAGATGCGTAAGGCCGGCAACATGTCTTCATATTCACGCCATTGACGGCTACGAGACATACAAGATGGACGAAAGCACAATAGGCGTTCGACCTATTTGGATTGACGTCAAGAAAAGTCCACCCCCTCCCATGAGAACTGTCCTACTTTGCGTCAAGGGCGAGGTTGTTGTAGGCTGGAATGAATCGGTGCAGCCCGAAGAAGATCCCTCATATTGCTCCTGGGAATGCTGGCCAGAGGATTCCGAAGGTAGTGATGGCGTAACGCATTGGATGCCGTTGCCTAAGCCCCCAGAATCTACAGCCACATTCAGAAAACTACCACCTTTTACGGATAAACTCACAGATGAACAGATATCGTGGGCTATCAAACAGGCTTATGGAGGAAGAGAGTAATATGACAACACCGCAATCAATTTTAAGCAGCCTAGAGTATAGAATCCGCCGAGTTTGCGAGATGCTAGAAGGCGATTTTGGCGATGACGACGCAGAAGGTCGATGTGATTTGATTGAAAGATTAAGTCAAATCGAGTTACAAAACGACGACCTTATAGTTAGTAATCAAAGAATGGAAAATATGATGACTTTGATCATAAAACTTTTGAGTGTGAATGAAAAGATTTGATTGGCACCTAGTCATACCGTTTATATGGGGGATTATGGCTTTTTTTCTTATACGGTATAGATTTCTACACCCAAAAATGACAGAAACACAGCTGTTTCTTCATTTCTTTGACGCATTTAGGAGATAACACTATGGACATGTGGAACTGGTTACAAGATTGCTACAAAGAAGGCTCCCTTCGCATAGAGGACTTAGAGAAGGTTTTGTCCGATGATGATGCGGCCGAGATTCTTTGGAAAGATTGGTGTATAGAATCTAGGGACTTCATCGAATTTGTAAGAAATGAGGTATATCCTTTCTTACAACACATGAAAAAAAGAGAGGCGCGCGGTGACAACTAAGCCCTGTATTCAATGCGGTGAAGCGTGTGATGTGTTCCATCTCATGCTAGGGGATACATACACGCTAACCTATCTTAGGATCTGTGACAACGAATGTTTGTTTTATGAGGCTTATGATTATCTGTACAGACTTGGTGAGCATAAGAGTTTTAGAATTTATCTTAATGAAAAACAAGATATAGAAGACAAAAAAGATCGCGATGAGTTTATCGAGATAGCGACCAAGCAGTTCTTAGAGCACTTTGAAAAGATTTTTAGTGAAAATAGTGGCTTACTTTCTCAGCCCATTCCTCAGGGGATTTTTAATGTTTTTAAAGACGTGAAGTTTATTCCTCAATGCAGCGGGCCTATAAGAATTACTCGTCCATGTTATGAAGATAGGGTGCGATGGGCTAGAGAACGCGCGAATGCATTAGAAAAGCAATTGGTAGATGCTAAGAAAGAACTATGGGAGATAGAAAATGAAGGATAAAGCAAGTGTCCGTTTTTTATTCAAGGACAAGAAAGCAGCAAATTTTGTTTACAGGGCGCCTAAAGGTAATTGCGAAGCACAGAATGCCACCCTGGGAATGAAATTCGCACAGAAGCACGTAATATTAGACGATGCATGGCTCTTTGGCGGTACTCCATGGACTCGATTCAAGTTTCGCATGAAGCACCCTATAGTTTACTCAAAGAGAGGGCTAAAGAAGATCTATCGAAGAATCAAGCGTCTCTTTGTTAAAGAGCGAACTATTCAATGCCTATGGGCTAGAGATGGTAAGAGCAAAGAAGAAATGCTAAAACTTTATCCGGAGAAGAATAATCATGCAGGGCGTAATTCTATGCGATGAGTGCATATGCTCAATCAACAATATGCATACCGGTCAAGGAGAATGCCTTTATATTTGCGCAAATTGCTCTATCTTGGCGGTTGCGGAATACATTAACCAAAACAAAATAAGGAAACCCATGGAAACAGTTAAGAGTAAAAGAGTTTTATACGGCCTCATTAGAGACATGCTAGACAGTGATATGCAAATGGAGTTCCCGAAAGAACTTAGTTTCTGCGAGCATATCGGAGGCCCGACATACACATTCACAATCAATAAAAGTGTAGAAGATCATTTTGTTGATGAGCGTGGCCAAAAGTGGGTAAAGGCGGATTAAATGGATATTGCCTTATTGGTTTGTAAGACGGTTCTTTGGGGCGTGGCTATATGGGTTATAGCCCCACTGGCGTTTTTCCTTTTGGTTTTTACCCTGTTCTTAATCTTTGTCGGCATTTATGCCATTATGGACTTATGAATAAATGGGAAACCCTAAAGCAACTATGTCCCAAGCTCTACAAGAACGGCATGTATTTTGAGTGCGCTCTTGGCTGGTATGATATCCTACAAGCCTTGTCACTTAAAATAGAGCGTCTTATTGAGAAACATGGGGATCTTAGCCTTGTTTTCGAGGGAGAGGAAAATATATATATTGAAATGTTTGCTGTACAAGTAAAAGAAAAATATGGCACATTGCGATTTTATATGTCCTCAGAGACTGAAGAGATATCGAAATTGATAGAACAAGCCGAGATAGCCTCTTATAAGACGTGTGAGGACTGCGGAGCGCCCGGCACTATGCGAAATAATAATGCATGGGTTATTGTGAAATGCGATGATTGTTTTAAAGTGTAAACTAAACACAAGACTTGATAGTTATTAAATATTTATAAGTTGAGGAAGTAATGTCAAATGAAGTAGAAATATTACCGAAGCAATTTTCAGCTATTCCTCATTTTGTTGCGAATGACACAGTTGATAGTGCTTGTAAAGAAGCTGGTATTTCAAGAGAAACTTACTATAAGTGGTTAAAAAACCCCGTATTTAAAAGTGAACTTAACCGTGTCCGAAATGAGATTGTAAATTGTTCTATCAATCAATTGAAATCATATACAATAAAAGCGGTTACAACTCTTTCTTTATTGTTAGAACGAAATGATATGCCCTCTGTACAGAGGGCTGCGGCGCACGATATTTTAAGCTTTGTAGCACGATTTAAAGAGTTGGAGTTAGAAGATCGTATAGAAAAACTAGAGTCTTCAAGAAAATGAATTAGAGGATTAAAAACATGAGTCAAGAAATTATATCAGAATTAATTAATGAAGAAGTATGTTGTGCGGGTGATGACGGATGCCCCCGTGGCCCAGAGCCAAAGAAGATCGCTTTGAAAAAGAAGAGAGACATCTTTCGTTTCAACGGCCAAGAAGACATGTCAATTAATCTTGAGCACGTACACAAGATAGTGAGAAGTGAGAAGCGTATCACCTTTCAATTGCCCGCTACTGCTGATTATGTTGACTTTGAGAGTGAAGAGGTGGCTAAGGTGGCCTATGACCAAATCTTAACAGCATGGGCGAGTGATGTGGTGGCGTAAAAGGAAATCAATAAGTCATCGACTTGATGAAATAGAATCTTGGATGAGGCGCTTAACGGAAAATGTTTGTCTAATCGATTACAATATCAATACCATGTGCAAGTGCGGTGGAAGGCTAGACGTTATAGAAGCAAAGTTTGCAGACATGCGCGATGCCTTTGAGATGCATTCTGATTCGTTTACTGACTGTATTAAACAGGTATTCGATTCAGAAGACGGCTGCGGCAAGATCGATTTAATTTACGATAGAGTTGGTACGCTAGTAAATGATTTGCACAGAAGACATGCAGTCGTCATAGCGCAGCATACCTTGGATAAGTTCAACGATTACATGAAGAACTTTGACAAGATGAATTCCATGGTCAATGAGTTCAAGGGTTGTGTATCTATAGCCCGTGCTTCCCTCGAGGAGAAAAAAGTCCTGGAGAATTTGCGACGAGATACTAAGTCTAAGTTAAATGGCATTTATCATGTTGTTTGTGAATATGGGGATAAAAAACCTTCTAAAACGACCAAAAAGTCCAAGAAGAAGAGTTCTTCTGATCCAGTCGCGGTTGTGAAGATATAGTCGGCTTTTGCTCAATTACTACGCCACGATTCTCTTCATCCTTGTGGGCTATTAGAGTACAACCCGATAGCGGCCACAAGGTGAAGAAAATCATGAGGCTTTTAAGTCTTCTCTGGGCCATGGATCTTAATAGTCCTAATTGAACTGTCTAATATTTGTACGAAAAGATTTCTATAAAATACTATCTCATCAATTGTGTTACATTGCCCAAACATGCAATTTATGGATGCGCTCATGAGGGCACTCATGGCTAAATTGATCTCGTTCCCATTTAGAATGTGACTGATATAGGTCTCGATTTTCTTAGTCATTTCCACAACATCAATAAGATCGTCTTGCGGTATGTGCGGTTTATGCATGATTTAGATCCTTGCCTATAATAAATTTTATCGTACAGGATAAAGTTAATAAATATCTACGACAGAGGTGTCCCATTCGCAACAACGACCCAATCTTTTGGCCCGAAGATAGCCTTAATCTCTCTTTGCGCCAGGGCATGGAAAAGAACTACTCGGACAGCATCAATATATTACAGACTCAATGGTACCAATCCGACTTGAATC
>JABXJR010000131.1_pt1 | contig 15094 bp, 13 predicted proteins | sample 7431291 | NCBI WGS metagenome assembly JABXJR01 (sample SAMN14395756, study PRJNA613071) | wetland metagenome | isolation source: water samle H3 from high-altitude wetland | place: Chile: Salar de Huasco, high-altitude wetland | collected 2015-11-10 | reverse complement strand
CTACAGCGGCGGTACTCCACTTGTGAATGACCACCTGAATGCCAAAATCATTGAACCCGAGTTTATTGTTGTACTCGTTGTAAATCTCTCCGGCCAAGTCTAGAACCAAACGCGAGTCGCTTTGCTGAAACTGATCCAACCATTTCCACACCTGCATTCGCAATCGGGAATCAGTAGGCGTCGCATCAATGTCTTTGGGGTGAACCGGGTCTCCTGCGCTGGCGGCAATCAGCACATTGGTGTCCACTACATATCGCTCCCTCATGTCTTAGCTGCCTGTTGACGCTCAAACATCAGGCGAGCCTGCTCGCGTGTTTCACCCAGTGCATCACCGAAGAAACCCTTGGGCCAGTTCTTAAGGCGGCCGAATTCGTCCAGTTCCAGCCCACGAAGATTGGCCACCTTGCCTTTACGTTCCACAAAGTACATGGCAGAATGGCCAGTTGACATCTGCTGCTTCGCAGTCAAAGTCTGCATGCGCCGGATGGCCAAACTCAGGTCCTCCACCACCGCGCCATCTTGGTCTAGATCGGCAATGGCGTCAGCCGAGAATGCGATCGAACGTTCAGGCGCATAGTTGCGCCCTTTGAAGCGGGGTTGCGTCTCTTCATCAACCACGATTGAAAATGCACCTTTGTCACGCCTGATGGCCCTGAACCTTCTGTCGGAAGTACGTAAATCCAACGTCTGTATCGCCACACTACCTGAGGAGGTCTGCCCATAGGTGCAGTCAAACTGACCTCCATTGACGCGATTGTTTCCCTTGCCTTCAAAGTCGAAGCCAATTGAAAACTGGCGCGCGCCTTCCACACTCTTGTTCAGCACGTCGTCAAACCCGCCAAAGTTGAACAAATCGCTTACCTCATCCCCTCCCAGGTTCAGGTGCACGGTGCGATCGGGGGACTGCACCGTCTGTTTAAGCAACAGCAGGCTTTGAATCAAAGTCGATTTACCCGATGAATTAGTGCCCAGCAGCATCGTAACGGGCTTTAACTCCACATCACCCGTATCTGTCCAGGCTTTGAAATTTGTTAGTCGAAGACGGGTAAACATTAGTGCACATTTCCTTTTTGCAACACATTTCAAACCTCCTGCAGAGGCCTTTGCGCGCAGTACTCGCCAAACTTACGATGCCCCTTGTTTTTTTGAGCACGCGGACGGTCATAAATTGCTAGTCGTCGCCGATGACATTGGCCGCCAAGAGGATTGTATGGTCCTAGAGTGTCGTGGTTCATTCTTAGACCCGACTCTCGCCTTCGTAAACTGAACGATAGCAAGTGGCCGTCAGCCGTCCTTGTACTAGGGCAGGCCATTCTACGGAGCGCTAAGCGCCCCTGGTGTCTCGCATAAGCCCTGTAGCGGGCAGCATGGTGGCAGCGAAGTCTCCGCGAGCGCGTCACTCAGGCTCGATTTGAGCCAACCAAACGATGCTCACCCCTCATCGCGCCAGTGTGGCAGGGCGGCCGAGCACCCTAAACCACCCCGCTTAGGTCATCGCCAGAGGCTTCGCTCTTCATCCGCCCCGACCTGGTCAAGCTCCAATTTAGGACTGGCCGGTCATCGCGCCACGAAGGCGGAGCTTCTCTCCCACTGACTCCATAAAGGGCACCAGCCGAGGCCTCGATCCTCGCTCGCGCCTGATCTGGGGGAGTCACTCTGCACGGCTGGCTGATCTTGGGCGCGCTCAGCCCCACGGCCAGGGGCCGCCCTCTATGCGACGTTAGGACACAGCCCGCACGCGGAGGTTCTGCGTGCTCCTGCAGGCTGCGCTTCGCCGGTGGCCAGCACGGGCGCGCCCCGAAAAAACTAAAGATCAGTGGCGGAAAAACTAATGTGTAGCGGCGTTCCGCAGTGGCGGAAAAACTAATGTGTAGTGGCGTTCCGCAGCAGCGTTTGCGGAACGCCACTGAACACGCAGCGCATCACGCAGATAACTCGTTGATTTCTCACGTCCTATCAAGCCATGCGCCATCGATCTTTAGAGAGATGCGCCACTGTACTTTCGTCTGTACGGAAAACGCGCCACTGTACTTTAGATTTTTTGGCCAGCAAGGCTAAGGAGCGAGCTATCGGCCGAGGCGCAAGCGCTCAGGACCGTTGTGCGCCCGCGTACCGGGTTGCCTCGGGCTATCGCGTGGCAGCTGCCGACCCGTTGCAGTCGTTCGTGGCGGGCCTGTCGGTGTCGGCTTTGCAGCGGGTGCGGTCGGCGACCATTGGCGGCTGTTTCACGATGCTCCGCCCCATGCAGTCTTCAGGCCCTGCGTGGTGCACTAGCGTGAACGGCCGCTGCACGAGGTACTGCAGTCGCAGGACCCGAGGCGGTTCGCGCTACCCCAGCGACCGCTTCTCGATAGCTCTAACTTGCAGAAATAACCCATTGGCGACATCCAAAGTGCTCTATTAGTCCCCGAAAGGGTGACTTTGAGGGTGGGCTGCAATCGGAGCTATTGAGTCGCAGCGTGCGGGCTGAGGCCGTCCAAGGAAACCGCCTCGGGAGCCGCGTGTGTGTCATCCGCCGGAAGCCTCAGCGGGCGTGGATGGCACCCCGCTCCAACCCGAGCGTCATCGCCCCGAGAAGACCACGCTATACGCCCTGACGCAGCCAGCTTGATCGCTCACACAGAAGCCAGCACCGGGGTAGCAACTGGCGTAGATCATCTGAAACGAATTCGACATATACCTTGGCAACAACATCCCTGCCCTTCCGAAGGCTGCGCTGCTTATCTCAATTTTCAGATTAAACAGATCGTATTCGATCCATGTGTTGCATTGCATCGATCGAAGACGATCCATTTTTTCGCTCGTATTTGAAAAATGTTTCTAAACTACTCCCATCGCACTGAATAACTGAACCAGCTCATGCATGAAACCCATCCACCCGATGCCCGCAAACGCACGCCGAAACAGCAGCTCACGCTGAACGTTACCGCAGCGCTACGCGTCGCTGGACCGGATCGTGTAGGCAAGCCCAACAAACTGCGTCAGGTCGATATCATGCGCCGCACGGGGATGTCGCGCACTACGCTCAGGCCACTACTGGACACGACCGAACCCAGCCAGCGGAGCCCCGACCTCACAACCCTTCACAAGCTGGCACAAGCAATTGGCATCCCACTGGCCTTCCTTCTTATGACGCCGGAGGACTGGCGAGTCCTGATCAAGGCAATCGGAGCTATCAACGATTACCAGTCGGCTGCGAACGGCTTGGTGACAGACGAGCTCGGCAACCCCGAACTGGCGGAAGCCGTGTTGAAACGATGCAAGGTCCATCCGGATCGCCCGCCGCTTGGCGTAGCTCATGCCCCCCAGGAAATCACACGCCTTGATGCGCGCAACGAGTGGCGGCGCCGATGCAGCCTGGTAATGGCCGCACTGGCCCAGCCCGCAGCGCGCGGCGACCGCAAGTTCCTCGTCGACCTGACCGCCCTGGCCGCCGCTATTGCCAACGAAATGACCCCGTACAACCCGGTTCCTGACAACAGCTGCCAAGACATAGAAGGATCCTGATCATGACCGCTCTCATCTCCGACCCAAATCTCGCCCAGGTTCTGAGCGCCGCCGATATTGACGACCTTGCCGTGTTGATCGATCACATTACCGACAAGGGCGAAGGCCGCATCTCCCTGCCGTCTGACACCTGCAAGACGTTGACGGACGCGAAATCCGCCGGGCGGATTGACGAGGTGACCCGCGCCTTGATCGCCGAGGAACTGCAGCGTTTCGGTGGTAATTCCCTGCTCAACTTGATGCGCGGTGGCGCCGGCGTGCCCTACAAGGAAATCCTCTGCGACGTGGCTGGTCATGTGAAAGCTCGGCACTACCCCAAAAGCGATTGCGCCCAGATCGAAATTGCCATTCTTGAGGCGGTACTAGAGCAGTCACTTGACAAGATGAGCGAGAAGGAGAAAGCCGATTTGTTCGCTGAATTCGGCGGCATCTACAAGCCGGGCGCCGGGCCGGCTCTGATGGCGGCCCTGCAGGCCGCCATCAAGGCATCCGGCTTTGGCGCCTACAAGCTCGCAGCGGTAGTGGCCAATGCTGTGGCCAAGGCGATCCTCGGTCGTGGTCTTGCCTTCGGCGCCACGGCCGGGCTAATGCGCGGCATTAGCGTTTTCACCGGCCCCATCGGTTGGGCCATCACCGCGATCTGGACCGTCTTCGACCTGGGTAGTCCCGCCTACCGCGTCACCGTGCCCTGCGTAATCCAGATTGCCTATATGAGGCAGAAGGCAGCATATCGCAGTTGTCCGACCTGCAGGGCACCCGCAGAAGCAGGAAAAAAGTTCTGCAGCGAATGCGGGAACCCACTCGCCCTGCTGCTCCCGCAAGCCGATCCAGGCAGCTCTCCGTCCACTTCCAACTGAGCCCAAAAGGTAGATCCCATGATCATCATCGTCTCGACCCCGCTGCGCATCGCGGCGTCTTACGCATTAGCCTTTGCTGCAGGCGCCTTGCTCACCTACCAACGGCGGATCGGGCGCAATCCCATCCGCTCGAACCCTGCCGAGCGGACTCACGGTCTCTGACTCAGCTACAGCCCAACCAAAAACATCCCGGCCCCATCGGGGAGGACAGATTGAGCACAAACCCTTTCACCAAAGATATCGAAGCGCTTCAGCGCGAGCGTAATAAATCCAGCAGCGAGCTGCTGGACTGGAAGACGAAGTCCGCCTGGTTCCAAGGCTTCAACCTTGATCAGGAAAATTTCAATCTCAGGCACGCTGAACGCATGGAGTCGGAAGCCCAGGCCAAGCTCCATCAAGCGCAGCAAGCGGTGGTCGGCACGACGTCATCGGTCAAGCAGTTGGAACTCAAGGCCGGCATGGGCTTCGATCCGCGATATTGGTTCTCGTCAGAACGTGCCATCGCAAAGCGGCAACTCATGGAAGCGCAGCAGGGGCTGGCAGCGCAGAAGTCGAGGGTAGCAAGCGCGGATATTGAGTTCTCGAAGGCGGCGGCGCTTGGCCGCAAGATCCAAGACGAAATCGCAATGGCACGCGCATTTGATCCGCTACTCGCGCAGTCGGCCATCACCGCGCTGAAGACGAACCTAGACCGAATCGAACCTCAGTTAGCGCGCCTGTGCCAACGCAGCAACGATTTGGACGAAATCATGCGGGAACCGCTGGAGAACATGCGCAAACAGGAGGCTGAGCGGAACGTGATCGTGTCACGGATCTCGCACGCCGAGGCGTTCGACTCGTTGCTCAGCAATGCAAGCAGCAGTTATGAAAGAGCCAAAATCCACGAGCAATGCGATCGAGAATTGGGCGACAGCAAGCCTGGGAACGTGCTGCGGCAGAGCCGGGGTGTACTGCGCGGCGTCGACGACAAGATCAAAAAGCTCCAGACTCGAGTCGACAGTCTCATCAGATTCGCCACATGGGACATCCGGCACATCGTCATTGACGGCAATAACCTGTGCTACGAGGGAAAGCGTTTCCTCAGATTCGCTGCGCTTGAAGCCTTAGTTCCCATCCTAGCCCGAAAGTACAAGGTCACACTCATCTTCGACGCCAGCATCCGTCGCAAACTGGAGCTGAGCAGCAAAGACATTGAAGCTCGGTTTCCACAGGCTGAGCGAGTCCACATCGTCGCATCGAAACGAACAGCCGATGAAACCGTCCTCGCGGCAGCCAGTGATGATCCTCACACCTTCGTACTTAGCAACGACCGGTTCGTCGACTACCCAGAAAAAATGGCAGTCAAGGAGGATCGAGTGCTACGGCACGAGATAGTCAACCAGGCTGCCTATATCCATGAACTGCGGATTGCAGCGAGCTTCGACATCACACAAGACACCGAAGAAGTGTGAGCAATGTTTTGTATTCTCTTCAATAGCGCCCAATAAGTTGCCGGTAGTCGCTGCAATGGTTGAGTCGGCTATGGCGATGTAGCTGTGTTGACTGTCCACGCCGATACCAGCAGCTATCGGTGCAGATCCTGCAACTACAGGTCAACGTCCCATACTGAAACTACGGCAGTAACCCATTCCAACTGCCAGCCATCGCCTATTCGAAACTGCTTCGTCTGTGCATCACACTAGACTTCTAGGAAATTAAACATGGAGCTTCAAGGTCATCTGCTCTACATCGATATTACCCAGATCTGCGGCATCGGCTGTGCATTCTGTATGTACGCCGACAAGCACAAGGTGGGCAGGAGCATGGAGCTGTCGACATTGGCGCGGGAGAACCTCGCCAGGTTGATAAATGAGCCGTCGGTGAAGCGCATCTCCATCAGCGGTGAGGGCGAGCCGCTCAACAACGCTAAAGTATTCCACGAAATCCTTAACCTCTCGAACGGAGGCAAGCGATTCGAGTTCATCACAAGTGGGTTCTTCCCGCACGCCAGAATGGTCGAGTTCTACGATGAGACCGATCGCATCGTCACCTCCAATGGAGACACATGCAATATCCGTCTGAGCGCCGACAGCCATCACATCGAAAAGGTCAAATGGCGTGCCCACGGGTTTAGCCTTGACTATCTGAGGCACCACCAGCCTTCAGGGCTCAGTTTCTCATTCCGCTCCATCGATACAGACAGACACTTTACGCGCAAGTACCTCACTCAGGAGCTGCAGCTCTGGGAAATCGAAGCCAATATCACCGAGTTGGGGCCCCTGGAGGATGAGCTAGTGGTGGGGCAGGAACGTTTCGGTATCGATTACAAGAACTTGGTGCACCCCGCCGTGGGAACGCCTAAGGGCTATCTCGACATGCACGGCTACATTGCTGCCATCGAAGCGAAGGTCGGCAAGCACTTCACCTTCGGCAGCCTGAATCAGTCGCCTCAGGCTAATGGCATGGATGTGACCATCAAGCCCAATGGAGACGTATACCTGTATGGCATCGAAACCCAGTGCTTGGGCAATATGCATCTTGACCCGCTGGACTGGCCACGCCTGCAGGCTCTTTTGCTGAATAACCCGCTAGCCCGGGCACTCTATACCCAGCCTTTGACAGATCTACTGACTCAGTTGGAGAAACCCAATCTAGTGCACTCGATCATTACCCGGGTAAACAACCCCTATTGGTTGGTCAAGGAGTTGGCCAGGCACGACCGCATACTTCAAGCATGGGAAGCAGCATGATAGATTCACACAGCCATACTTGCTACTCCAAACATGCCACCGGCTCGGTAGATGAACTGGTGCGCGCCTCGATAGTGGCTGGTGTCAGCATCCTCACCATCACCGACCACGCGCCGTTCCGCGTGGATATGGACAACCGCCTGTTGGCAAGCGAGCTTGATCGCTATTTTGCCGACATCGAGCAGGCGCGGATGACCTACGACGGGCGGATCACGATCCTGCAGGGCCTGGAGTTCGACTACATGCCCGGAGCCGAAGCCTTCACCCGTGACCTGTTGGCACGCTACCCGCTGGACTTCGCCATCGGCTCGTGCCACTACGTGGAAATGCCCGGCGAGCCCATGGTCAAGGTCTGGGAGCTGCCACGGCTGGCGGCTGAAGTCTTCCTCGACCGCTACTTCGCCAACCTTGAAGGGCTAGTTTCATGCGGCCTGTTCGATGCAGTAGGGCATGCCGACACACTGCTGCGCGGCTTGCCGGAGGACGTATTTCTGCGCCGCTTCGAGCCCTTGCTGGCATTACTGGCACACAGCGGCATGGCCTTCGAGCTTAATACCTCGGGGCTGCGTAAGTCGAGCCTGACCCCGCGTACAGGGCAAGAAGTCCAGGGGCTGTGGTCGTACCCATCGCAACACCTGCTGCCCCAGCTGATCGCCCACGATGTGGCGCTCACTATCGGCTCGGATGCCCACGCCCCCGAAGATGCTGGCGCGGGCGTGGCTGAACTGATGAGGGTGCTCCGGCCACTGGGGCTTGAGCGCATCAGTTACTACCAGGGCCGCAGACGAATCGATGTCGACCTCGACACCCTGCTGCCTGAGGGTACATCCACCATACTGAAGCAAGGGGCCGCACGGTCATGACTCTGCTTTCCCCCATTGCTGTGCGTTCGTGGACTGAGATGCAGCAGGCATCGGACGATGTTCAGCTGGCTCTGTTTCGTCAGGCGTCGGCGCGCCCCAGCAGCGGCGATGTAAAGACCGGTTTTAGGGCATTTGCCGCCGACCTGCTGGGGCGTGGCCTGATCGACATGGACGAGTACGTAACGATCTTGGGCGGTACCGCGCTGGTCTGCCTGGAGCCTGGACCGCAGGGCCGTTTCCATGACATGCGCACCGGCCGCGATGCAGGCGAGCTAACAGCAACCTACAGTAGGGCGAAGTATGGCGGCGTGGACGATATCCGGTACTTGGCTCGCTGCCTGATCAACTACCTGCACGCCGAACTTGATGACCCGTGCTCGCAATGGACGGCACTGTTCCAGGACGCCAAAGCCTGTGGCGACTGCGTGGTGATGATGACTACCGGGTGGCGTAATGTGCCATCCACTGCCAACGTGCTTTATGAAATCGTGGTCGAGGCCGTCAACCTCAAGCTGGCGTATTTGGCCCTGCCTACCATCATCAATGTCAAACTGCCCAGGCTTGCACCGCCCTGTGAGAACTACGCGAGCCTGAGCCTGGAGGAGCGCGAACAGGTGAATTTGGTGCAGGATCATGTCATTCCCGCCGAGAACTTCTATCGCTGGAGCGGGGTGCATGTGATCTTTGGCGATGACGTGCTGGTCACGGGATCGACCGCCGACAAGGTGCTGCAGGAATCCTTGCGCAACGGCGCCAAGTCTTTCCGAGCGCTGTATCCGGTGGCAATCGATCCCCGGGTGGCGCTGGTCGATGCCACGATCGAGGACCGCTTGAATAGTGTGGCGATCACTCACCAGTTGGACGATGCACTAGCTCAGCTGCTGTCCGCCCCAGGCTACCAGCCGATCCTGCGCACGCTGCGCCTAGTGTTTCGCGAGGTCAACCGAGATGCGCTCGCGACATTTCTGCCCAAGGTGCCGGCCCCGGTTTGGCTTGGCCTCTACAAAGCCGCCCTGGGCAACGAGTTCCTGGCCCAGGCGCAATGCGTGCCATCGCTGGTGATGCTCCGGTCGTACCTGACCAAGCTCGGCCTGTTGGATGACGTCGGCAGGGCGACGTTGTGAAGGGGCGTACCGGCGTGCCGTATGTCACGTACTGGGAGCATGCTCCCGACCAACCCATGCCGCCTTATGTCGCGCTGGCCCTAGTATCGATGCGTAGAGTGCTGGGGGATCGCCTGCTGCTATTAACCCCGAGCACGGTCGATGACTACCTTGGGCCAGACGTTCTCGACAAGGCGTGGACCTTCGAGCCGCTGGCGTTCTCCTTAGCCGACGGCATTAAGGCCATCATCGCCAAGAGCGATTTCATCCGTATGGCGTTCGTGCATCGGCACGGCGGTATCTGGGTCGACGCCGACACCTTGTTCCTGCGCGATCCGAGCGAGGCGGTCTTACCCCATGGGGTGAGCGCCAAGCTTCACTGGTATAGCGAATGCCTGTTCGCCTCGCTGCCGGGTAACCTGCTGCTCGCGCAGGCCCTGCGCCAGGGGATGAGTACCCGCGCCCATGCCTGGGGCAACCCGGGCGGCATCAAGGATATCATCGCCAGTGCGGGCGACGGCTTGGTGGTCATCCCTGGTGAGGTCGTCGACCCAGGGTACCAGCCGCGCTACAGCTTCTCCAATTGCGAGGTCATGCTACGCCGGGATGTCGGCGTCGCCGACTTTCTACGGCGGGATGTCGCCTTGCTCAAGCTCTACAACACTTACTTCAGGCGCACCTGCGCACGCCTGGAGACAGTGGCAGAGTTCCTGACAGGCGGAACACTGCTAGCCAACCTATTCCTGCACCTGGAGGCGGACTGCGGCTACTGGCAGGAAGAGGTCGAGCAACTGATGGCCGAATTGGCCGATCGGTAGGGGGTGTTGGCGACCCATTACAGACCTCGCTTTCCACAATTTTCTGTCTGAGCTCGAACGTTCAATGTTGATGGTGCATGTCCGGTTTGAAATGTGGAGCGGAAGTTCAACCTCATCGTCGCTCAATGCTCGATATCCATACCAGAAGTCATTGAACTGCTAAAAATTGAAGACTGCTTTCAGCCTGAACCTGCCGTTCGAGTCCTCGCGCCGGGCGACCGTTTATGGCCGACTGGCGACGGCCTGCACCCGTTGAATGCCTGCCCTAAGAGTGGCTAACACCACCGATCCACGAAGCGCGCACAGATGATCGCCGCTGCCAGTTTCAGCAGCGCTTCGTGGATATCCAGTCGTCTTTCAAAGCGGATTCGCAGCTTGCCAAAGCCTACAAACCAGCTGTGCGTCCTCTCCACCACCCACCGGTGTTTGCCCAGCCGCTCGCTGCTCTCAATGCCTCGTCTGGCAATCCGGCCAATGATGCCCCGCTGCCTCAGGTGGGCTCGGCATCGCTTGAAGTCGTAGCCTTTGTCGGCGTGCAGCTTTGCCGGTCTTCTACGGGGACGTCCTGGCAGGCCAGCAATCGCAGGAGTCGCGTCCACGCACTTCTCGAATATCGTGGAGTCGTGCCGGTTCGCGCCGCTGACCAAGATCACCAGCGGGATGCCTCTGGCATCTACGACGATATGCCGCTTGGAGCCGAGCTTGCCTCTGTCAGTGGGGTTTGGGCCCGTTTCCTGGCCCCCCGGGGGCTTGGTACCGAGGAGCCATCAATGCTGGCCCGGCTCCAATCGATTTGGTCATGTTCACGCAAGCGAGTCAGCATGATTAGGATGACTCCCTGATGACGACACCAGCCCAACCGTTACCGTGAGCTCGTCCGCTTTCTCGATTCTGCTGGGGGTGCTGAAGCTACTGGTGAAAGGATGGGGCAGAAAAGACAAAGCCCGCGATTGCGGGCTGTTGGTCAGATCTCGAAGGCCGTTCGGTCCACTGCGCTTTTGATCCACGCAGGCGGCTTGCCCCGGCCGGTCCACGTTGCGCCGGTGGACGGATCGCGGTACTTGGCCACGCCTGCACCGACGGGCGACTTGCGCTTGCCCGTTCTGAACAAATCTTCTTCGGTCAATTGGAACTGCTGGACGAGCTCGCGAACCTTGGCGATGGCCCCGCCTTTTTCGGCTTTCAGGACTTCCGCAATGCGTGCTTCGATCTCTGCCTTTTGCTGCAGAAGCGTCTTGTAATCAAGTGTCATGGCGTTTCGTTTGGTTGTGTGCTACCGAATCTCATTTTATTCAAAAATGTGGGGTTGCACGCTCTCAGTCATAAGGAACGCCGCACCTCTTCAATCCAAGCTGACAGCCCCCTTGGTTGGAGGGACCCCTGATCGGCAGCAGCAATGTGCAAATACTCCCCCTCAACCAGCGCTCGAGCCTGCTGCGATAGCTGCTCGCGCACGTCATTAGATTCAGCGCGGAGCCTGCCGATCACCATCTTGCTCACCTTTAGTTCGCGACAACATCGGCAGGAAAAGTGCATCCACTTCCCGTAATCTTCAAGAAACGCAGTGCAGGGGAGGTTGCACAAGGGGCATGGGGCTTGGAATGAATCTGGCATGGCAGCACCCTGACGAAGGACCGAGCGAGGGAAACGCTGAACCTGTTGTACCCGACCTATGCAGTCCAAAACGAAATGACGAGATAGGGGGTTGGCCTAGTCATGGCGGGCACGTCGCTTGCCACCTGTACGGCCTCACAGCCTGGGAGAAGCTACATATTGGTGGAGGCGGCAACCAAGCGTAGCATCCGCTAACTTCCACGATATGAGCGGCGGCAACTATGACGCAACCCTACAGTCAGCAGGCAGGGCGGCAGAAGCCTTGGTCATCGATAGCTAGGGCGGCACCTCCCAATGCAGGATGACCATTTGGAAGACGCCCCTTACGGCCCAAACGTCGGATCTTCCTGGAGTCCGTATGCCACGTTGGGTTTTTTGCTATTGGGAACGCTGATCATCATTGCCGCTATATGGCTTATTTCCAAGCGTCCGCAAGCCTCATTTCGGGCTCACCGAACTATTGGAATGGCATCGTCCACCGCAGAAGCATCTCTGCCGATCACGCCCGACGCTCCCCAATGCACCAGAGAAAGCTGGAGTGCTGGCGAGCGCATTTGAGGTAGCCACCTCCCGCTCAAGCCTCAAACGGCTTGCGGTCACGTCCCTCGATCCAGCGAGGCGGACGCCCTCGGCCTGACCATGTCTCGCCAGTCTTGGGGTTGCGGTAGCGTGCGGTGTTTTGCCTCAGCTGGCCGGCGGCAAACAAGTCGCTGTTCTCCAAGTGGTGATCACGTACAAGCTGACGAGCCGCTTGGATGGCCTTCGGCTTTCCGGCATCAAGCACGTTGATCTCAGCATCCAAGGCCGCCTTCCGTTCGAGAAGAGCTTTGTACTTTTTTGGCATTTGGCACCTCACTCAGACCGTGCACCCGACACATGGGAGCAGTGCTGACCAGAACACTCTACGCCTTCACCACGCGCGTGCGTCCAGTAGTGGGTTCTCGGCACTGATCTAGCACGTCCTCAGGCGCGGCGCTTTTTGACAGCCACCTCCAAGCGCTCCAAAAAATCGCTCTCGTCCGCCAGCCTGATATCGGCCAGGCGATTGCAATGAACTGCTCTCATTTTGATCAAAAGTTGCTCACGTACGGGCGCGGCCGCACGACAGATGGCCGACAGCGCAGCCCTCGTCATCTCAAACTCGCCACAAGAGGGGCAGAAATAGTGACGCCGAGAGCCGCCGTCCAGCAGATAGGCTCTGGACCGCCCTTGACAGAGCGGGCACCGCGACCAAATACACAAAAGCATGAAACCACTTTGAACTGTGCACTGTGCCGGTGCATCAGTAAAAATCTCTAGTAATCCGTCCCGAAGGCTACACTTCGGGAAACGCCACACCTTACCGAAACAGGCTGGGACGCTTCCAACTGGAGCGTCCGTGGAGCGACAGGCGTAGCTAACGCGAACGACCGCTGATAGGTACCTCATGTTTGTCGCGCTGCCCCATCAAGTCTGCCGTCCGGCGACAGACCGCTCACAGCCTAACGCTGTCGGCCAGGCGGGCGCCTCGACCGACCGCTCCTGGCCGACAGCTGTCCTTGTGCGAGGGCATGCCTTTCTACGGAGCGCTAAGCGACCCTGGTGTCGCGCATAAGCCTCCCTGTAGCGTGGGGCATGGTGGCCGCGACATCCCCGGGAGCGCGCCACTCAGGCTCGATTTGAGCTATCCAAACGATGCTCACCCCTCATCGCGCCAGTGAGGCAGGGCGGCCGAGCACTCGAAACCACCCCGCATAAGTCATCGCCAGCGGCTCCGCTCCTCATCCGTGCCCGACCTGGTCAGGCCCCCCGTCATCGCGCCACGAAGGCGGAGCTTCCCTCCCTGACTCCACAGAGGTCACCAGCCGAGGCTTCGGTCTCGTTCGCGCCCGATTGAGGGCAGTCACTCTGCACGGCTGGCTGATCCTGGGTGCGCTTAGCCCCACGGCCAGGGGTGCCCTCGATGCGAGGTTCGGGCACAGCCCGCAAGGCTGCATGGTGATTCAGCGCCAGCCTTTCGCCGTAAGTTCTGTGTGCTCCTGCAGGCCACGCTGAGCCGCTGGCCAGCGCGTGCGCGCCCCGAAAAAACTAAAGATCAGTGGCGGAAAAACTAATGTGTAGTGGCGTTCCGCAGCGTTCCGCAGTTCCGCAGCACCAGCTGTCTATGGCTGTGATTTCGCACAGTTCCGCTCGCTCAAGCTACTGGAATACATTTAATTTTTCCATCACGTTAATGATACTTAACACAATGAAAGTAAGATGATTAAAATAGGGCGCTGATGCCCTGCCCCAGTTTGTAGGGCTTCAGCCGCTCCGGCTGCAGGCCCTGGCCAAGGTATCCAAGGCGCAGCTGCTGTCACAGATCCATTTCATCCCGCCGCCATGACGAGTGACTCTCAACAGAACGACATCAACGAGAAAGTGGCCTTCGGCACGACGGCCGTCGACGAGAACGACCAGGCGCTCGAACCAGCGGTACCCGCTCGAACTACTCGCCGGCGTGGCCGCCCGCCCGGAGCCAAAACCCGCGCGGCCAACACGCACATCACGGCAGACGAATTTGCGGTTCTCCGCGCGGTGGCCCAGGGCATCGATGTTGGGATCGCTTCGCGGCAGTACCTCCTGTGGACGAGCCGCGTTCCCGAGCGCGCCAAGTTAGTTGAAAACTTCGGCCTGATCCTGGCCAGAATTGAAGCCGGGGCAAAGAGGCTGCCGGACGCTGGGGCGGCTCGGAGAATGGTTCGAGGCCTGCTGGCCCTACAAGCCGAGGTGGTCGAAGCGGAAGCGTCAAAGCATGCTGCATCGGCCCCGCCCGTGGTCCAAAGCACTGTGCCCGGCGCTCCCGAGAGACCCTCGCTCGAAGAGTTTGCTTTGCAGTTCGATGAGGACATGTTCTCGGAGGCGGATCTCATCAGAATGTACGAGGAGGAGTATCCCGACGCCCCAAGCGCTGCGGCAGCGCCAGCTGGGCAAGCGCTGGAGGCGCCTAGCCAAAGCCCTTCCCCGCAAGCCTCCGAGGATGCAATGGCCGCGTCCGCCCTGTCGGCAGTTGAGCGCACGGAGCGTCTACTTACAGCCATCGACTGGTTGGATAACCACCTGGGCCGGCGCCCGAGTCGGAACGATCGGGTCGAGCAGTGGTTGAGGATCAACGCCAAGCAACGCCAGGCGCTCAATGAAGTGGGCGTGCTCACCCTCGGCAATCTGGTCGATTGGATGGCCCTTCGCGGCGATGAGTGGTATGGCTACGTCCCAGGCTACGGCGTCCGGCGCGCCGAGGATATCCGGCTGTGGATGGCTAGGTGGAGCATCCTTCCGGCCCAGGGCCTCAAGCAGCGTGCCTTGGTGCCCCAGCAAGACCCAGCTGGTGAGCGAGGACCCCAGCTGGCTCCACTGTCCCAGCTGAATTGGCCCGAGCATCTGCGCGGCCACGATGGCATGCTGAGAACACACGCGCCCAACAGCTTGGGTGCCGGCAACGACATGGAGGCCGTTACCGCCTGGTTCCAGCTCATCCGACAGAAATCGGCGGCGACCCAGGTGGCCTACCGCAGGGCCGTTGAGCGCCTGGTGCTGTGGGCCGTGCACGTGCGGTTTGTCAGCTTGTCCTCGATGACACTACAC
>JABXJR010000129.1_pt1 | contig 15124 bp, 10 predicted proteins | sample 7431291 | NCBI WGS metagenome assembly JABXJR01 (sample SAMN14395756, study PRJNA613071) | wetland metagenome | isolation source: water samle H3 from high-altitude wetland | place: Chile: Salar de Huasco, high-altitude wetland | collected 2015-11-10 | reverse complement strand
AGTCGTTGAGGGTGTAGGTCACCGACACCGCGTTGCCCCACTTGTCGACGATGGAATAGTGCGTGGTGTTGTTGCCTTCATGCGGCGACACACCCGGCTTGATCGCCTGCGAATCACCGGCCTTTTGCGGCTCGATGGCGGCGCGCAGCTTGGCGGCGTAGTCCTTGTCCAGCAGGTGGGCAATCGGGTTCTTCACAAAATCCGGGTCGCCCAGGTAGCTGTTGCGGTCCACGTAAGCGTGGCGCATGGCTTCGATCTGGTAATGCAGGCCTTGGGCGGAGTGATAGCCCAGGTCTGCCATTGGGTAGCCTTCGAGGATGTTCATGATCTGGCAGATCACCACGCCGCCGGAGCTCGGAGGCGGAGCCGAGACCACGTGGTAGCTACGGTAGTCGCACTCGATAGGCGCCAGTTCACGGGTCTTGTACTTGTCCAGGTCGGCCTGGGTGATGATGCCTTTGCCAGCTTGGCTGGAGTCCACCAGCGCCTTGGCAACCCAGCCTTTATAGAAACCGTCGCTGCCTTTGGCCGAGATTTCCTTGAGGGTCTTGGCCAGGTCTTTCTGCACCAGCTTCTGACCTACCTGCATCGGCTGGCCGTTGTGCAGGAAGATGCCGCGCATGTCCTTGTCTTTTTCAAACTCGCCAGTGGCAGTGTGCAGCAGGTCGATATCACCCTGCTCCAGCGCAAAGCCGTTTTCCGCCAGTTTGATCGCCGGGGCAATCACTTGGGCGCGCTTGAGCGTGCCGTATTTGCTCAGGGCCAATTCCATGCCGGACACGGTGCCGGGCACGCCGACGGCCAAGTGACCCTTGGCACTGAGGCCCTCGATGACGTTGCCGTCTTTATCGAGGTACATGTTGGCAGTGGCCGCCAACGGGGCTTTCTCGCGGAAGTCGAGGAAGGTCTTGCGCCCATCGGCCAGTTGCACGGTCATGAAGCCGCCACCGCCCAGGTTACCTGCCGCCGGGTACACCACCGCCAGTGCGTAGCCCACCGCAACAGCGGCATCTACCGCATTGCCGCCAGCCTTGAGCACATCCACGCCGACATGAGTGGCCAAATGCTGGGCGGTCACCACCATGCCATTTTCACCGGCCACCGGGGCTTGGGACGCGGCGTGCACACCGCTGACCGTCAACACCAGCGCAGTGGCAATCAAGGTACGGCTGAAGGGTTGGTATTTCATCCATGGCTACTCTAGTTATTGAGGTGCACCAAAATAGCCCGTCCTGGATTTAATCCCCAGCGCAATGGCGTTTTTATTACAGAACTTGTCGGTCACGGAACGGCGACCAATTGCTTCATGGGGGTGCTCCCTACAAATACCATCTCACTAGTTGGTAGGCGTTCCCTCCTGATAGCGGTAATTGCGCGACCGCTCGTAGAAGGGTCAAGGGTTACATAAAACCTGCGCGTCCACGGAACAGCTGCCTTTCCCACACCACAGAGTGACTGGCATTGCCTTGTCTTGCGCGGCATGTGGCAAATGCCAACCCTGTGATTACGAAAGGTCGATATCCATGAGTTTGACAGCCACCCAAACAGTCCAAAACCTATCAACGACAACGCCCTTCCCTGCGCCAACGTTTGTGTCGACACCCACGGCTGAAGACACTCAAACAAAATTCTCTTTTAACCAAACACCGGCAGCGGCCAATATCGAAACTCGCAAAGCGCTGCTCGATACATTGAGCGCTGCGGTAAAAGATTCCAGCGAGAGCATGGTGGACTTGAAGCAAACCAAGTTTGCTGTCCGCGCGAACTCCTCCCTGGGACGTGAATTGGCGCAAACCGAAACAACGTGGAGAAGTCTGGATTGGCTGATCACACGCAACGGCTGGATCATGCCTACCGAGGCAAAGGACCTGCAAAACCTGCACGATGCAATTGCCTTTGCTCCACCTCCCGCGCCTGCAGATCGTAACTATTGGGGGCTGCTGTCGCGAGAGATCCCCCTGACGCCAAACCAGCGGGCACAGGTCATACACGGTGTTGCTGGATGGATCGACAAAAGCAAGGGAGGCCTGCTCGACAATCTGGGCGGTTTTACGCTGGATGATGCCAGTGTCCAGGAGGCGCTGAAAAACCCACAGCGCCTGAGCGCGACGTTTAGTGGCAGCAGAACCGTAGATATGCACGGCTTCAAATACTCCTATCAGGACGTCTTCAGGTCAGAAACAAGCGGCGCGTTCACACAAACCTCTACCTGCCTGCAAACAACTCGCACACCTTCCACCTCGGCGGCGGCTCACCACCCAACGTCCACCTCCGAACGCTGTATGCGCGCACTAACCATAGCCCCGCGCCATGCGCTTGAGCACTTGCTGTCCAGCCCCAAAGCGATTGCGCTGGGAAAAAAGCTGGAAACCGAACTCGGCGTACTGGCAACGGACACGAGCGCCCGCGAACTAGCGATGTCTGCATTGGTACTGACCCTGGATCCCCAGGCCGGAAATACGCGCAATACGATTCGCGGTTTTGTCCTGGACCAACCGAGTCACTTCGGCCACTCGGCCGAAATCATCATGGAAGCCCTCGATAAACATCTGATCAACACTGCTGGCGTCAAGGACACTTACGCCCGGGCAATGAGCTACCTGATGCTGTCTCGGGTCGCGCCACAGTTTCTGGTCAAAAACCTGCCCGACACCCTTATCTATGGCTCTCACACCTGGATGGTATTCAGTGCAACGGTTGCGCGCATCGAACAGATTGCACCGGGCAGCAGCGCAACCATGACCTATCACCAGGTCATGGACTACGCCGGTACGGAGCCCATCACAGAGCAGGAGCGTGCGAACGCCTTGGTAGCCCGGCGTGACGCTTTGATGGATTGGGCGGTTACCAATGGCCGAGTCGACAAAAAAACCGATGCCAACTATTCAGTCGATGAACTTAAGCAGGCCCAGCGAGACTTTCAGTCTCAGCCCTCCTCCCTGGTATTGGCCGGTCCGCTATTAGGTCAACAACAACCCACGCGCGAGCAAGTTGCACTGGATGATCTGAAACGCATTTATGGCGAAAACATCGACTTCAAGCGCGTGGTGCTCCAAGCCACGGGGGACAATGACGAGTACAGCAGGAATCATTTTTTCAGCCTGCTGGATGTGCATATGTCCGGGAAACTCAAAGTCGGCAAGTGGCGCTCTATAAGCTCCAACTTCGCCATGGAGCCGATCGAAAGGCAGTGCCACCGGCTCTACGATGTCAAACGTGAGTTCGAAGAAAAATTCGACAGCTACTACAACGCCCTGCTGACGGGCACTAACTCCATTGTCAGAGATCTACTCTCGCAGCTTCCGCCACAGGACCGGCACGGTCTTCAACACGGCGAACAGACGTTTTATACCCTACGAAAAGCCGTCACATCGGGCGCTTCCCATCTCGTAACCAAGGCTGATACGGAGGCCAGTAAAGGCCGCCAAGGCTTCATCATCCGTTCCGAGCACCTGTCAAAAGTCACCTACTACGAAGTGTTTCCTCAGCAAGGGAAAATCCAGATCCGCACCGATCTGCCTGCGCAGCTGAAAGTGGGGGCCAATGTCCAGGCCTACGTAAATACCGAGTCCAATGCCCAGCAACCGTTTGATTGGGCGGCGTACAGCACTGGCGACGCCCCCCGACCCGGCGTGTCATCCGAGTTGGTGATAGAGCAAATCCGGCCACCGTTCAAATGGCAACGTCCTAGCAGTGACAAGACGTCAGACCTGTCCTTCCTCGGTGGCAAAAGTTACGCCCTGGCCGAGTTTGCCGCCTCCAAACACCTGATTCCCGATAAAGAAGCATTGCGCCAAAACGCCAGCGGAGAAAGCGGGCTGGAAATGACCCACCGCTACCAGCGTGCAGGCGCTGCGGCAATTCTAAGCTTGATACCCTTTGCAAATACTTTGAAGCACGCAATCAATGGGGATGCGTTGGAAGCGATCAACAGCTTCATTATCGACGGCACCATGATCCTCATGCCCGGTGCGCCGGGCTTCCGTGCAGTCGCCCACGAGCTTAAGTCCGCCAAGACGCTGTTCAGCATGTTTAAAAATGCCAGTCGTTCAACGGATGACCTGATCAGGTTGGTGGGTGCCGAAAAAGTTGCAAAGCCATTTTATTCCACGATCCCTTCGTTTGGCAGCGCCCGCCCCGTGGCGCGCAACCTGGCTCAGGGAATAGGCGTCAACGCAGCCATAAAGACGGGCGCGGACGGTACAGCCTTTGGTACCACCAAGCTGGCAGCTGAAACGGGAGAAGCAACAGGATTGCTTGCAAAGTTTGACGGCAAGGACGGGTGGTATGCAGTCGACCCGATCAGTGGCCAGCCCTACGGCTCTAAGTTGAACGGTTTTTTACCGCAAGAAAGCCCCCGCAGCATGGGTGGTTTCTTTGATCGCACACCTTCCACTCCACCTGATCCGGATATGCCCGCCAGGTTTCAAGTCAACGTTATCAAGGCGAAATACGGGAAACCGACGGAATATATGAATGGTTATAAAACAACTATCGCGCCGACTTCGGTTCCCGGCTATAGCGCCACGATGGACATCAAAAAAATCGAAACCCTCATTGCCAACAGCACGCTGGAGTCGGAGCAAATCGGCAGCCTAATGCGACGGCGTGACCAGTTGATATTGGACCGGGTCCAACACGACGCACAGGCATTCGAAAGTCAAATAAAGACAGTGGGTGGCACCACTCAAGGGGTTCCACAAACCTATTACCTGAGCAAGACCGGTTTCGACTTAACGGGAGAGTGTGCGGCACTCTCCAACGCCATGGGCCTTGCATTGCTGGAAGGCAATGAAACCACACTGATCAATAACATGGCAGTCGCCATGGCGAATCCTGAAGCCGAAAACGCGGCAAAATTCATCAGTAACCTGTCGAACCTGCAAACCAGCGTCGGCCAGGAAACTACATTTCACAGCGCGGCTGCCGGAAGCCCCGTTCCCTACAAAACAATCATTGAAAGATTGGGACAATCCGAATCCTCGCAGACCTTACTGATTAGCAGCACCAACCATGGAATGCTTGCAGGGGTAAAGGTCGACCCTGCAAATATCACCCAAAAGAGCTGGTTTTTTTACGATCCAAACTACGGGCTGGCGACGTTCCCCACCCAAGAATCAATGGCCAAGGGATTGGAAAAATCGCTAAGTAGCGGCACCGGACAAGGCCTTGACGCATTTGGAAATTTCCTGACCGGCAAGAAGTACAAAATCAGTACGTTTGATGCCAAGGCGATCGGCGATAAATTCAATATCGAACGCATCAGGGCCTTAAGCACACCCATCTGATTCAAGTCAGCACCTATTAGCACGGCCGGGGATTGCACCATTCGCAAGCCCCGGCCACGCTGTTATTCAGCGGCCCCGGCCGCAAACCCCTTGTGCAAATCTTCAATCAACGCCGCCACATCCTCCAGTCCGATATGCAAGCGCACCACCGGATTCAATCCGCGATCCGTCGTACTGTCACGGTCTTGGGTATCGACCACAGTGACCAGGCTTTCATAGCCGCCCCATGAAGCGCCCAAGCCGAACAGCTGCAAGCCGTCGATCAAGCGTTCCAGGTAGGCCGGGTCAGCACTATTGAGCTCAAACGACAACAAGCCATTGCTGCCAGAGAAGTCGCGACGCCACAGCGCATGACCTGGGTGATCAGGCAGCGCCGGGTGAAACACACGCTTGACCTGCGGCTGCGCCTGCAACCACTGGGCGACCTCCAACGCCTGGCGCTCATGCACATCCAGGCGAGCGGCCAATGTACGTGCGCCGCGCAGGATCAGGTAGGCATCGTCAGCACTGACGGCATTGCCAAAGGTGTCGCTCATGCGCCCCAGCGCCGGCCAAGCGGCTTGGGTGGTGGACACGCTGCCCATCATCACGTCGCTGTGGCCACCGAGGTATTTGGTCAGGGCCATGATGGAAATGTCAGCCCCCAGCGCCAGCGGTCGGTACAGGTAGCCCGAGCCCCATGTGTTGTCCACGGCCAGCAGAATATTGCGCGGTTTGCACACGGCCGCGATGGCGGGCAAATCACACAGTTCGTAGAGCAGCGAACCGGGCACTTCGGCGTAAACCAGCTTAGTATTGGGCCGCAGTTGCGCCTCCAGGCCTTGGCCATCGGGGGCGAAATAGCTGACTTCAATACCGAACGGCTGCAGGAACTCGCTGGCCAGTTTGCGCACCGGCGAATACACCGCGTCGGTGATCAGCACATGATCGCCAGGGCGCAGGTAGGCCAGGAATACCTGGGCCGCTGCGGCCAGCCCGGTACCGTAGAGACGGCTGCGATAGCCGCCTTCCAGCTCAGTGACCAGATCTTCCAGGGCGTGGGATGTCGGGTTGCCGCGCGCGCCGTACGTGAGCACGCGCTCGCTGTCGCGGCGGGCACGGGCATCGCGCATTTGTGCAAGGTTGTCGAACAGTACGGTGCTGATGCGCGTGATCGGCACGTTGACCGCACGGCCACCCTGGCCCTTTTCGGTCCGTGCCGCGTGGATCAACCGGGTACGCACCCGCGACAGCGGCGCCAGCGGCTTGAGGCTGGCGATTTCCGCCTCGCTCATCTGCGCCAGCAAGCCGATCTCCCACGCCAGATACTGGCGTGCGGCATCCTTGTTACCGCTGTGGCGGTCGTGAGTGAAGAACAGGAAGTCGATGCATTCGGCGTCAGGTGGGTTTTGCCCATCCTCTGCCACAGGCAAACCCGCAGCAACCCACGCCTCGAACCCACCGTCGAGCAGTTTTGCGTCCAGCCCCTGGGCAGCAAACGCCGCCAACGCTGGATCATCTGCCACCAGCACCAACGGGCGGTTATCGGCCTTCAACCGCGAACGAATCGACCAGCGAGCGCCAGGAATATGCCCCTTGCGAAACGCCATGCTCGGACGCAGGTCGATCAGGTTGACCTCACTCACCTCAACGGCATGCGGGCTGATCAGCGCCAGCGGTTCATACGCCACTGGCTGCACCACCGGCAGGGCCAGACCGCTGGCAATACCGCCGTTCAACACGTAGGCCTCATGCCCCAATTGGCGCAACCAACTGGCGACGATGGGCGCACGGACCCCATCGCTGTCCACTAGCACAATGCGCGCCTGACGCACACCAATGTACAGGTCGGTGGATTGGATCAACTGCCCGCCCGGTGTGTGCTGCGCACCCGGCAAACTGCCGAGAGCAAACTCTTCAGCCGTGCGCACGTCACACAGGAACAGACTGCGTTGCGCATCATCGGCCCATTGGCGCACCTGGTCCGCCGACACACTCACCACCCCTGCCCGCTCAGCCAGTTGCCGGGAAGCCTGGCGCTGCTGGGCCAGGTCGGTGCTGACCTGTTCGGCATAGCGCCGCGTACTGCCGTGCTCCAGTTTGAAGTCTTCCAGGTACCATCCTTGGGTGCCGTTTTCCAGCGCGTAGATCGGGTTTTTCAACCCCAGGTTAATCAGCGTCTGCGCACCGATAATGCTGCGGGTACGCCCGGCGCAGTTGACCACAATGGGCGTGGTCCCATCCGGCACCAGATCGTGCACCCGGTAGCCCAGTTCACCGTTGGGACAGCAGATGGAACCGGGAATAGTCATCTTGCGGTACTCGTCGAACGGCCGGCCGTCGAGCACTACCAGCGGCTCACCGCTGGCCTGCCAGTGCGCCAGTTGTCGCGCCGTGACGTGGGGCGTGTGACTGGCCTCTTCCACCAACTCACCGAAGGCCTTGGACGGCACGTGCACCCCAGCAAACAGTTGCAGGCCCGCCGCTTGCCAGCCATCCGCACCGCCTTGCAGGACATGCACATGGCCGTAACCCAACCCCTGCAAACGCGCCAGCACACGTGCCGCCACCTCACCGCCATCCTGGTCATAGATCACCAGGCGCACCTGCGGGTTCGGCGCCAGGCGGCGTACGTCTAGCTCCAGGCGGCTATAGGGCAGGTTCACCCCATGGAACAGGTGGGCTTCACCGTATTGTCCATGTTCGCGAACGTCGAATACCGCAATTTCCTGCCCGTCGAACAGCCATTGCTGCAGTTGACGTGGGGTGATGGTCTGGCTCATGGAAGTCCCAACAGTGTTCAAGAAAGAGTAGCTGCAATCAGGCATAGGCCTTGATCGATGGCGCCATTTGCGAGGCGTTGTAGTTGAGGATGCGACCGTCCGCCTCCACGCCATAACGCCCGTTCAGGGATTCCAGTGGCAAGCCATACAGGTGGAAGTGCAGCGTCGCCTGCTCGCCTTCGACCTTGATGCCGTGCAGGTCTTCACCCAGGAACGAGATCGACGTGCCCGGCTGCACAATCACTTCTTTCTCCAGGCTCAAGGTGGTGAACCCAGGCTCGCGGCCTTCGTCATTACGGGCGTAGACGTAGTTGATTTCCTGGCCTTCCACAGCGCTGATGATTGCCCAGGTCTCGTGGTTGTGGGGGATGGTGCTTTTGCCCGGCAGCAACGAATTGAGGTACAGCGTTGGGGTATCACCGTCGTCATTCAGGCGATAGCGGAACGCAGTGCTGCCCTGCCCCGGCACTGGCGCGGGGAATGCGTCGAAGTTGAACAGGTCGCGACGCTCCGCCAGGGTTTCCAACAGACCGACGATTTCTTCAAGGGCCGCACGGTCTACGCCGCGCTTGTTGATCACGCGGATCTGCTGCAAGAACGCCTCGATAACGGCGGCACGGTTTTCGGTACTCATCACGGGTTTCCTCTAATCAGACAGACAGGTTGTAACGACCCAAATTGGTCAGCAGGTACGGGTCGTGGGCGATGGGGCCACGGCGCCCCGAATCGCCCAATGCATGGCGCAGGAACGTCTGGGTGCGTTCGCTGTTGGGGTTCTGGAAGATCTGCTGCGCGCTGCCATGCTCGACAATCACGCCGTTTTCGGTGAAATACACCACGTCGCTGATCTCTTCGGCGAAGCGCATTTCATGGGTGACCAGCACACAGGTCATGCCCTCTTCGGTGAGTTCGCGGATCACCGTCAGCACTTCGCCAACGGTTTCCGGGTCCAGGGCCGAGGTCACTTCATCGAACAGGATCAGCTCCGGGCGCATGGCCAAGGCGCGGGCAATGGCCACGCGCTGTTGCTGGCCGCCGGAGAGTTGGCCGGGGTACGCATCGGCCTTGTGCTCCATGCGCACCTTGGCGAGTAGCGCTCGCGCATCTTTCTCGGCATCGGCGCGGTTACGCCCGAGCACTTTGCGCGGGGCAATCACCAGGTTTTCCAACACCGACAAGTGCGGGAACAAGTTGTATTGCTGGAACACAAAACCCACACGCTTGCGCAGCTCAATGCGTTGGGCTTCCTGAACCAGTGTGTCGACCTGAGTTTGCCCCACCCGGATACTGCCGCGCTGGGGCTGCAACAGCCCGGTAATGCAACGCAGAATCGTCGATTTGCCCGAGCCTGAAGGGCCGATGATTGATACCGCCTGGCCGCGCTGCACCTCCAGGTCGATGCCCTTGAGCACCGCGTTGGTGCCGAACGACAGCTGCACATCCCGCAAGCTCACCAGAGATTCAGTAGAAGGCATAACGACGCTCCAGGTGTTGGGTGAGACGGGAAATCGGGTAGCAATAGGCAAAGAACAGCACCAGCAAACTCAGGTAGATCGTCACGGTAAACCCGGTGAGGTTCACGGTGTTGCTGGCGATCTGCGCAGTGTCGATCACGTCATGCACGCCCACCAGCGAAGCCAGCGCGGTGCCCATGGTTACCACGGCATAGAGGTTCATCCACGGCGGCAACATGCGTTTGAAGCACTGCGGCAGGATGATCGAGCGAAACAGCTGGCCACGGGTAAATGCCAGCGACCGCGCCGCTTCCCACTGGGTGCTGGGGATCGAACCAATGGCACCGCGGAAGATCTCCGCCACGTTGGCACTGGCCGGTAAGGCCAGGCCGATAGTGACCTTGACCCAATCGGGAAACGGCACGTAATGGCTGCCGATATGAATCTCGAACGGGAACACGTAGGTGGTGAAATAAATCAGCACCAGCCAGGGTGCATTGCGAAACACCTGCACCCACAACCGTGCAACAAAGCCCAATGGCGACAACGCCAATGCGCCGATCACCAACCCCAACGCCGAACCAATGCCAATCGCCAACAGGCTGATCAGAATGTTCTGGCCAAAACCGGCCACCAGCGCGGGTGACCATTGCAGCAACGCCGACAGCACCGGGAATGAATCAATGGCCATAGCCGGGCATCCTCAAGCGCGCTTCCAAAAGGCGCCCCACACAATTGACGGTAAAGCTCAGCAGGCCGAAAAACGCCAGAATCAGAATCATCAGCTCCAGCACGTTGTCGCTCTGGGTCCAGATCATGATCGCGGCGTAGGTGATATCACCCACTGCAATCGCCGAGGCCACAGCGGTCATCTTCACCAGGTCGATCAGGTTGTTGATCAGCGACGGCAGCGCAAAACGCAGGGCCAACGGCAACTGCACATTCCACAGCAACTGCCGACGGCTGAAGGCCAGGGAACTGGCAGCCTCCAGCGTTACCGCCGGCACCGCTTCAATGCCCGCACGCAAGGCTTCGGCATGGAACGCGCCCTTGTGCAGGGAGATCACGATGACCACCCAGGCAAACGGCGTGAGCGGGTTGGCCGCGCCCACCGCTTGGGTCAGCAACATGTTCAGCACCAGGAACGCGCAGTACAGCTGCACCAGGGTCGGGGTATTGCGCGTAACCTCGATAAACACCCGCGCTGGCTTGGCCAGCCACGGGTTGCCCGACGTCAGCATGGCCGCCAGGGAAATCCCCGCTAATAGGCTGCCGACGATGGTGAACACGCACAGCAACCCAGTGGTCAATGCGCCCTGCACCAGGCTGCCGCGTTGGTAGACGTCCAGCAGAAAGCTGTAGTTCAACCCAAAACCCGCCGCCCAATGGACGAACAGCTCCAGCAAATGGCTCACAGTCCTCAAGCGCCCTTGAACTGTTTCTGCAATTCCACCAGCGCAGGCGATGCCGGGCTGATGCGGTTGCGGGTCTGGGCGTCGATCAGCCAGCCGCTGCGGTGCAGCTCCTTGACGATGGGGTCGAGTTTGGCCTGGGTGTCGCTTTCGCCACGACGGGTCCAGATCACCGACGGCGCCGGGTTGAGTTCCGGGCTGAGGGCGCGGTAGTCCTTCCACTCGGCGCTGTCATTGATCAACGGATTGATCAGGGTGGCGTCATGCACCGCCGCTACACAGTTGTTGCCACGCAGTGCCAGCAGCGATTCGGAAGAGCTTTTGAAGGCTTTGATCTGCGCGCCGAACTCGGTCAGCGGCTTGACGTAGCTGCTGCCCTGGGACGTGCACACGGGCTGGTCCTTGAGGTCTTCCCAGCGGGTGATGGTGCTGTCCTTGAGCACCGCTGCGGTACCGCCGACGCGGTAGAACGGCGTGGGCACAAACCCGAGGATCTCACCGCGCTCGGCCGTCCATTCCATATTGGCAATCAGCAGGTCGACCTTGCCTTGTTGCAGAAACTGCACGCGGTTGGCCGGCAAAACGGGTACCAGCTGCACTTCAGCCTTGAGTTGACGGCCCAGCTCATTGGCCAGGTCGACGTTCAAGCCCTTGGGCTTTTGCGTGCTCGGATCAATGCTGCCAAACGGTCCGCCAGACAGCAGCACACCGACCACCAGCACGTGGCGTTGCTCAATCTTGTCCAGGGTCGCATCCGCCTGCGCTGCCACACTGCCGCCCAGGGAAATCAAAGACCCCAGGGCCACCGGCAACCATTTTTTCAACTTCATTGAACTTCTCCCTGGCTAATGATCGGCGTACCCCGACCTGATGGGGGGCATGCTAGGGAGAGTGGTCAGGCAACGGAAATGCAAAGATCTCATATCGTTATAACTCGACGTGTAGAAATACAGAAAAACCCCTTGTTTATTGGCCATCGCAAAAACCATCTTCACCAATACATAAAAATCTGTAATGTTTAACTTCAAACCCTTGATATAAAAATGCCCATGTCCACCCTCGATCTTGAATTGCTGCGCACCTTCATCGCCGTGGTCGACCACCACAGCTTCGCCGAAGCCGGCACGCACCTGGCTCGCACGCAATCGTCGGTAACCCAGCACATGCAGCGCCTGGAACAGCAGGTGGGCGTCAGCCTGTTCGAAAAGCGCGGCCGGCAAAAACAGCTCACCGAGCCCGGCCTGCAATTACTGCGGCACGCGCGCCAGATGCTTTCGCTGAATGACGACGCATTGAACTCCCTGCGCGAAAGCAGCCTGAGCGGTGTACTGCGCATCGGCTCGCCCCATGACATTGCGGACACCATCCTGCCGCCGATCCTCAGCCATATCGCCCGCTCCGCACCGCGCCTGCGCCTGGAGATCGACGTGGGCCGCAGCCCGTTCCTGATGGATGACCTGCACCGGGGCAAGGTGGACATGGTGATCTCCACCCGCTCCGACCCAAACCTTGAAGGCTTTGCCTTGCGCACCTCACCGGTGTGGTGGATCTGTTCGGCGCAGTACATTCACTCACCCAGCGAGCCGTTGCCGCTGATCCTGGTGGATGAGCCCAGCATCTACCGGCGCTATGCGTTGGAAGCGCTGGAGCGCGCGAACATCCCTTGGCGACAGGCGTATTTGGCCTCCAACTTGATCGGCATCAAGGCCGCCACCCGTGCGGGGCTGGGCGTGACCCCACGGAGCATGGAGATGCTCGGACCCGACATGCGCGTGCTCGGCGAAACGGATGGGCTGCCGAGGTTGCCGGATGTCACGTATTACCTGTGGATTCGGCCTAATACGGCAAACCCGATTGCACGCAAGGCCTACGACCTGATCAGGGGCAGCCAGGGTTTGTAAGCCGGCTCCCACAGACCGGCTAATGGCGCTAGAATCAGCGCCATTCTTGCGCCCGCCTCCCTGACACGAGCCCACCATGAGCTTTGATTTCGACACGATCCACCCTCGCCTCGGCACCGGCAGCACCAAGTGGAACCGTTACCCGCCCGACGTGTTGCCGATGTGGATCGCCGACATGGACATCGCCGCACCGCCCGCCGTATTGCAGGCCCTGCGCGAGCGCCTCGACCAACAGATTCTCGGCTACAGCGTGGCCGGCCCGGATGTGCGCGACGCCATCGTCGCCGACCTGTGGAACAAATACGCCTGGCGTGTGCAACCGCAAGACCTGCTGTTCCTGCCGGGCGTCGAGCCGGGCTTCAACATGGCGCTGCATGCCTTTGTACAACCGGACCAGCCTGTGGTGTTGCAAACCCCCAACTACCGGCCGATCCGCCTGGCACCCGGGCACTGGAACCTGCCGAAGATTGAAGTGCCGTTCGAGTTGCTCGACGGTGAATACCTGACCCCGCTGCCCGCCCTGCGTGACGCACTGGCCGGCGCTGGCGCGTTCTTGCTGAGCAACCCGCACAACCCCATGGGCAAAGTCTTCCCCCGTGAAGAACTGTTGGCCGTGGCCAACGCTTGCCTGGAACAAGGCACGCTGATCATCAGCGACGAGATCCACGCCGAGCTGTGCTTCGATGGCCGTCGCCACATTCCCACCGCCAGCCTCAGCGATGAGATCGCCCAGCGCACCATCACGCTGATGTCGGCCAGCAAGGCCTACAACGTCGCCGGCTTGAAGACCTGCTTTGCCGTGATCCAGAACGCCGAAATTCGCGAGCGTTTCAACAACGCGCGCTGCGGCATGGTCGACAGCGTCAGCCCCCTGGGCCTGGAGGCCACCCGCGCCGCCTACAGCCAATGCGGTGAGTGGCTGGACGCGTTGAAGCACTACCTGCAAGCCAACCGCGACTACCTGCTCGAAGCCGTGCAAACCCGCCTGCCTGGCGTGGTGATGCACGCGCCCCAAGGCACCTTTCTGGCATGGCTGGATTGCAGCGCCCTGGGCCTGGATGACCCGCAGCAGTTTTTCCTGGAACAGGCCAAGGTCGGCTTGAGCGCGGGCATTGAGTTCGGCGATGACAGCCAGCAGTTCGTGCGTTTGAACTTCGGCTGCCCACGGGCGTTGCTGGAGGAAGGGTTGCAGCGCATGGAGCGCGCGCTGCGCACGCGCTGAGGGAACGTTCCCCCCGCGCAATGCGGGGGGAGCAGTTACAGCTTGGCGATGGACACTTCGGTGGACTTCACAAAGGCAATCACTTCACTGCCCACTTTCAATTCCAGGTCACGCACCGAACGAGTGGTGATCACCGAGGTGACGATGCCGGACGCGGTTTGCACGTCGATTTCGGACACCACTTCGCCCAGCAGGATTTCCTTGATAACGCCCTTGAACTGGTTGCGCACGTTGATCGCTTTAATGGTCATGTCGGCTTTCCTTTTGGCTGTTGGGTCAATCCGCTCGAATGCGCAGGCCCTCAAGATGCAACAGCGCAGAAAAACTTAAAAGGAATATATAACTCTTTATTTATTCGATATAGATATATGCGAGCTGTTGCCCTGCCAACAGTGTTTCAACAATCTGCCCCTCCCACTACAGCGCTACACCCGCCAAACCCCGTAAATACGCCTCCGAACCTGCTGGCACAGAGACTGCATATTCCTGAAAGGCATGATGGAACATGCCGACTAATTTTCTGAATATAAGAAAAGCCTTCTCTCAACGCCTTCCGGAGCAGTTCCATGAAACCCATCACCCAACGCTTATTGGGCGCCTTCGCCCTCGCCCTGTGCCTGCAACCGCAGGCCTTTGCCGCCGAGACCGATCCCGCGCAGGTCAACCTCGACTACGCCTACTATTCGCCGGTAAGCCTGGTGCTCAAGCACTTCGGCTGGCTGGAGCAAGCCCTGCCAAACTCCAAGGTGGGCTGGGTACTGAGCCAGGGCAGCAACCGGTCCCTGGAATACCTCAACAGCGGCGGCGTGGACTTTGCCTCTTCCGCCAGCCTGTCCGCCGTGTTGAGCCGCGCCAACGGCAGCCCGATCAAATCGGTGTATGTGTACAGCCGTGCCGAATGGACTGCCCTGGTGGTGCGCAAGGACTCGCCGTTCAAAAGCGTCACCGACCTCAAGGGCAAGAAAATCGCCGCCACCAAAGGCACCGACCCGTACCTGTTCACCCTGCGCAGCCTGCAAAAAGCCGGGCTGAAAAAGGACGATGTAGAGCTGGTGCACCTGCAACACCCAGATGGCCGCACCGCC
>JABXJR010000125.1_pt1 | contig 15212 bp, 23 predicted proteins | sample 7431291 | NCBI WGS metagenome assembly JABXJR01 (sample SAMN14395756, study PRJNA613071) | wetland metagenome | isolation source: water samle H3 from high-altitude wetland | place: Chile: Salar de Huasco, high-altitude wetland | collected 2015-11-10 | reverse complement strand
CAAAAACCCAGATTAATGATGCCATGAAAATACAGTCCTCAAATACGAAAGTCATTTATTCATTTGAACCTGGCAATAAGGGAGAGGAGAGACACCTTTGTCCTGAGTGTTCACATTTGAGGAAAAAGAAAACCGACAAGTGTCTGGCGTGGGATAACAAAACCAAACGAGGGTATTGTCATAACTGCACAACCGCTTTCTTTGAATACACTCCTTTTGAACCTAAACAATTTGTTGTTCCAGAGTGGGAGAATATAACTTATCTAACAAATAAGGCGGTTAGATATTTTGAGGGACGGATGATACGTCAGGAAACTTTGAATAAAATGAGGGTTTATTCTGACATGGAGTGGATGCCACAAATAAATCAAGAAGTCGAGGTTATTTGTTTCCCTTACTTTTATAACGACAAACTTGTTAATGTCAAGTTCAGGGGACCGAATAAAAGTTTTAAATTAATATCCGGTGCTGAATTAGTACTTTGGAATATTGACTGTCTCAATAGATTTTCAGAAGTGATAATAACAGAAGGAGAAATTGACGCTCTTACTTTTGTGGAGAACGGATTTGATAACGTGCTTTCTGTACCTAACGGAGCGAATAAGAACCTTGAATATCTGGACGCATATATCGACCTGTTTGATAACGTACACAAGATTTACATAGCAACAGACCAGGATTCAAAAGGGATTGAACTAAAAGATGAACTGATAAGAAGGTTTGGAGCTGAGAAGTGTGCCATTGTTTCCTTTAAAGACTGCAAAGATGCAAACGAGTACTTCCTAAAGTACGGAGATGATATTAAGGATGTAATCAAAAACGCTAAAAATTGCCCTATTAAGGGCATTGTAGAGGCCGGAAGTATTGTCTCCGACATAAGAGACCTCTTTGATAACGGTGTTCAGAAAGGTCTTGGAATAGGGCAGAAAGAGATTGATGACTTTGTAACATGGGAGACCGGAAGGCTTTTGATAGTTACAGGGATTCCTTCATCTGGGAAATCGGAGTTTGTAGACCATATTATTTGCAAGTTAAATATTCTCTACGGCTGGAAGTGTGCATTTTTTACACCGGAAAACTATCCTTTAAAATTCCACTACAGAAAACTATTTGAAAAGATAATAGGGAAAAAGTTTTCAAAAGAGGAAAGCTCCGAACTTGAGTACGATATGGCATATGATTACATAAGCCAGAACTTCTTTTATATTTTGAATGATGAGGACTTTACTGTCGAAACCATAATCAAGAACGCAAAGATGCTCGTTAAAAGCCGGGGAATTAAAACCCTTGTAATAGATCCTTACAATAAGTTAGAGCATAAATACACCGATTCAGAGACACAATACATAAGCAGATTTTTAGATATTTTAATCAGCTTTGCAAAGATGAATGATATGCTGGTAGTCCTGATTGCTCACCCCAAAAAGATGAACAAGACTAACGGCAAGATGGATGTTCCTTCTCTTTATGACATTTCTGGATCTGCTAACTTCTACAATAAAACTGATTACGGGATTACCGTACACCGGAAAACGGATGAGAATAATATCATGCAAAACGAAATAGATGTTTTCATTCAGAAAATTAAATACAAGCATCTGGGAGAGCAGGGAATCATTAATTTAAAATATTGTTATTCAAACGGCAGGTTCCAGAAGGAGGGTTATGATTACAGTAATTGGCTTGTTAAAGGAAGTCCGGTAAACATAACGATAAACCCCGCAATAGATTTTTATGAAGTTGATAATTCAGAACCAGGATTCTAAAATAATTACCTATGAAAACCCCTATTGAACGAAACTACTATGTAACGAAAAAGATCATCTTCCGGGAGACCCTGGAGGGAAATATCTGCCGGGTATTCTTGATTAACCCTATTGATCTGTTCGGTAAGGACCGTGATAGAAATATCATCTATGCAAGACATCTATATAGATATTTCATCAAAAAGCATACCAGCTACTCGCTTGCCAAGTTGGGAGAGATGAGCGGATGCGGACATTCAAATGTTATTAACTCAGTCAAGGTAGTCGAAAACTTAGTTGCTACCGACAAGAGTTTTAGGGAGAAGTTTGAGAGTATTGAAAAATTAATTTCACAAAACCTAATTTTAATGCCAAAAAGAAAATGACAACATTAATCGTTATTTTAGCACTCGTGCTATTGTTCTTGCTTTACTTCCGTGGGTGCTTCATTGAGCAGCATTACATGGAACAGATCATCTACATTGAGGCCTATCTGGCCACGTACAATTACGGGGTTCATTCGCCTGAGGAAAACAAGCACTCATTTGAGTACCTTTTAGGATGCTTTGATGAGGTTATGGGCCGGAATCTTGACAAGGGCCGGACTAAATACGCATGGGCAAAATTCACAAATAAATTTAATAATGAGTGGATGGGCTTGCTTTTGGATAAAGAAAGTGTTAACTTTGAGTTGTTTAAGAAAATACAAAACAAGATATGAACCTATATGTTGCTCTTTTCTTAATCGTTATTAAGGCCATTTATGATGGTCTGGCTCTCGGAGGACGGAAGACTTTAGCCGGTGCAATAGAGTTCATCTATACCGCTTGTATCACTATTTTTATCTTCATGGTACTTGGCGGGCTATCGGTCAACAGAGAAATGGACTACCTGATTTACCATTTGATAGGATTCCTACTTGTGAGATACGCTATTTTTGATTTCATCCTTAACCTATTTGCTGATTTGGACTTGCTTTATATCGGGAAGACGAAACTGTATGATAAGTTTTTAGGCTGGTTCTTTACGGCAACAGGCTTTCCGAAAGGACATTTTTTAGTCTTTACCCGTGCGATAGCCTTATTTATGGGGATAGTATTTCTTTTAAAATAAATGATATGAAAAGAGAAAGAAAATATCGAGCATGGGATGGAAAGGTAATGGAATACTTTTCCGATCTATATTGGTTTGAAGAAAATGGTGTCCATGATTTTGATAGTTGTGGATTACACTCAGAATACAAAATAACTGAATTTACCGGAGCAGTAGATAGAAATGGAGATGACATTTATGAGGGTGATATTATTGAATTTGATGCGAGGGAATGGGGAGATGACGAAACCAATAAATTTGTAGTATCATGGGATGATTACCATTATTGGTGGAGTTTTGGGGGTGGTGCAACTCAGGGCGATATGGGATGGAGAAAAGTTATAGGGAATATATATGAAGACACTAATTTAATACCAAAATGAAAAACAAAGAGAATTTACAAGTCTGGGCAGTGATATTATTTTTCGTTGCTCTATTCGGATGGGTGGCTTTAAATGTAATAAGATACGGACTATGAAAGCAAATGAACTACGTGTAGGTAATTGGGTGAGGTTTGGAATATCTAAACCCTGTCAGTTTGAACTTGGTGATTTTGCCGATTGGTATAACGATCACAACTCACATGAGTACGGAGACCACATATCCCCTATTGAGATAACAGAGGAATGGTTGTTGAAGTTTGGGTTTGAGCAGTGGAATAGTTGGGGCCTAATTAGGAAACCTTATGTTATGAGTAATGTTATTGACGGCACAAGCGACTTTATGGTAGTATTGGGAGAAGATCCCCCATTCGTGGCAATAGACGGTAATTGTGTTTGTTGGTCAAAAACACTATACGTTCATCAGTTACAGAATCTTTACCAATCACTAACAGGAGAAGAACTATGAAAGCAATATTATTGGGATTAGCGGTATTAATTGCCATTATTATATGGGTCTATTTATTAGGGGCATTATGCCCATTATTCGCCAAAGATGACGAAAATACTCATTTGAACCGTTTTGAATCTGGCCTAATTGTAGTAGTTATATTGCTATTTTTGTTATTGGTGGGGCTTATAAGTTATGAAATAGGGTCAGCGATATTAGGTAATGAAATACAATAAAACTATGAAATCCACGTTAACCATTTTATTGATCTGCATAACTCTTGCAGGGTCAGCACAGACAACAGCTATATCTAAAAAAGATAGAGATAGCGTATATTTAAAAATGTTATTACAACCGTATGATAGATCAAAATCAAATGGGCATACTGATTGGACGTTCCCCTATAGTGAGTATATTGAATGGATGTCTGCACAGGAAACCATACATTATCCCTCTAAATCCGAGATAATGCCTGACATATCACGCAAAGAGTTCCAATCTCCCTTTGATAACTCCTTCGCCATTGCTATCAGTCCTGGTAGTTGGGGATGGGGTGCAAGATATGAACACCGCTTCGGCTTTATTGGTGCTTATGTTTACGGCACGATGGGAGATTACCCTGAGACACCAAGTTTCATAAACAAGGAAGCGACGATAGGTGGAGGCATAGTACTCGCACCAAACCAGAGTTATGTTAATTACTATCCCGCTTTTACCTTTGGTTTAAACTACTCCGAATACACCTACTACGAGAGTGCCTTTCCAATAATCGACACTCATGCGGACGATATGATGAGTCTTGACTTTGGGCTTTCAGCACAACATGGGAGGGTTAATTTCGGGATTAATGCTGATATTTTGAAGTGGAAAATGACTTGCTTTTTAGGATTTAACTTTTAGCCAAACTACGGAGTAAAACACCGCCGAAAGACGGAATAAATAAACCAACAGTTTAGTTACAAACAATAAAATCAACTAATATGAAGACAGCAGAGGAAATTATCTATTTAAATGATTTGCTTTTCACTCTTGATCTTGATATAAGACAAAGGGTTATTATAGCAATGGAAGAATACGCCTCGCAGTTCAAAGAGAGTATTGAGTTACAGGTAAAATTCAATGACGACCTTCTTATGACAGTCCGTGAATTGCAAGCCTCCGAAAGGATTAAGGATGAGATAATAGAGGCTCAGAATGATTTATTAACTATGATAGGCTTTGGCATGGGACTACCACTACCTCCAAACATGGTGGAGGAAAGATATAACTTAGCAAAGAAGATTGCAGAACTAAAAGCTAAACTGACATGAGAGAGATAAAGTTTAGACTATATAGTCATAAAACAAAATGTATGTATTATGATTCTGGGCTTACGTCATTAGGAATTAATGATGCTATTCAAAAGGCCATTAAAGTAGGATATGAGATTATGCAATACACCGGACTAAAGGATAAGAACGGAGTAGAGATATACGAGGGAGATATATGCAAACAATCATTTGACAAAGCCCTTATTAAAGAAGATTGGTTAAATGAGGAAATTGGGGCTGTGAAATTTATAGATGGAGGATTTGAGATAGACAGCTACCCTCTATATGTGTGTGTGGACTTTGAGCTTGTTGTTGTTGGCAATATACACGAGAATCCCGAACTATTAGGCGGGCAAGAGTAATAATCAAAACTATAAAGCTATGTTATACAAAAAGGTGTTTATAAATACAGTTGATGATTTACCTAAAGAAGATGGTTATTATATTGGGGAAAGCCAATATAGTGGATATGATAGGTATTATTGGGATAGCCATAATAAACCATTTTGGCTGTCTTCGATTAACTGGTATCTTTCCCCTGTCACTATGCCGACAGAGAGAGAAGAATCCAAAGCAGCCGATGAGTTCTTTTTAAAATATGAAGATGCTCCAATAAGTCAGTTAGACTATTTTGCAGGATTTGAGGACGGTATTGAGTGGTACAAACAACAAATAGAAAAGTAAAAATGGAAGAACAAATATTTAAAATTCTAATCAAGCATGATTTCTTTAATGCAGGAATGCCTGCCAAAGAGATAGCTACAATGATGAGAGAGTTTGTCACATGGTGCATTAATGAAGGGGCATCAAACGAAGTTGTTAATATGACTGACTCAAAGATAAATTATGGCATCTGCATAGAGAGTAGTGATGAATTCTATGAGACCATTGATGAACTATTCACATATTTTATTAATAACGTAAAGAGCAAATTCACTCTCACTACAACCGATTTGCTGGCGATAGATATAGCTAAAGAAGAAAAGCAATGAATCGGAAAGACTTATTAAAGCTAATCGGTCAGTTTGGTTGCATTGTAGCTGGGAAAAAAGGCTACCGTAAAACTGTTTATGGAAAAATTAAAGAGGTTGACGGCGGTGGGAATGTATGGTTTATAGATAACCACGATTTTGTTTACTGCTTTCTTTCATCCGAAATAAAGAGCTTCGAGCCGAAAGAGTTTAAGCCACTACCGGAGCATATTTACTGGTCAGGAGGTAAGATTTACAACAAAGATACCCACAAAGAAGTAGAACTAAAGAAATGACCGACTTTCAAAAGATAAGAAGAAAGGCACTTTTCGAGATACTTGATAAGTTTCCCGACCTACCAAACCTCACAACGGCAAAGCTGGTTTATTCTAAATATCCTGAGTTGTTTGATGATGTAGAACACGCAAGAACTCATGTGAGAATCTATAGGGGTAGATTTGGCGCAACCAAAAGAAGAGAAATAAAAACAAATAAATACTTTAGAGATGAAATTTAACCTACCGGAAAGTTTTGAAGAACCTTTTGAACACTATCATCTTCCTAAATCTATTAAGAACCTGGGAGTGATGTCAGATGTTCATATTCCTTATCATTCAAATTCAGCCATTGATGAGGCGTTAAACTATTTTCTAATCAAGAAGATTGACGCAATTCTATTAAATGGTGACATTTTGGATTGTTATATGCTTTCTAAATTTCAGCCAGACCCACGAAAGCGACATTTTAAGGACGAACTACAAGCCTTTAAGGAGTTTATTCAGGTCTTAAAAGATAACATCACACCGAGGATATTTTACAAGTTAGGGAACCACGAGGAGCGATATGAAAAGATGATGATCTTAAAGGCTCCAGAGTTTCTTGACGTTCCGCATTTTGATTATGAGAATGTTTTAGGATGCTCAGAGTTGGGAGTGAAGGTAATAAAAGACCAAAGAATCGTGTATGCCGGGAACTTACCCATTTTTCATGGTCACGAGTTAGGTATGAAGTCTGTTTCTGTTAACCCAGCGAGGACACTCTTCTTAAAGACTCACGTTTCTTCAATGTGTTCTCATCTTCATAGGACCAGTCAACATACAGAGCCTTCCCTGAATGAAGATATACGTACGTGGTCAACCGGACACCTCGGAGAAGAGCATCCGAAATATGCCAGGATTAACAAGTGGAATCACGGATGCGCCAGGATCGAGAAGGACGAGGACGGTAATTTTGAAGTCATAAATTTTGCACTTGGTAAAAACAAACTATACAGATGAAAGCAATTTTAAAGTTTGATCTTGAAGATGCTGATGATAGACTTGAGCATCTAAGATGTATAAAAGCTACCGATATGGCATTAGTGCTATGGGAGTTCCATTCTAATAGTATGCGGACGTTAGATGATTGGATAGTAGAAGGCACGGACCCCCATGATGTCATTGATAAGGTGTTTGAACACTTTAATGATATTCTTACAGAGTACGATGTCACACCCGATCAACTGATACGATAATGGCAGACATAAGTAAGTGTAAAGGGGTTAATTGCCCTCTAAGGAAAAAGTGCTACAGATACACCGCTACTGAAGGCCATTGGCAGACGTGGGCAGACTTCACGTACAACAAAGAAACAAAGTCATGTGAATATTTTTGGGATAATAAAGAATACTATGATATTAAAAAGAACAATTCAGTACAAGATCGGTGACGAGGTTGTTTTAAAAGTTGAACCGACTATCACAAGGGTGGTGACCGGTTATACTTTAAGAGAAAAGGCAATCACCTATATCCTTGCCGGACCAGAGTTAAATGAGTCATGGCATCAAGGGATAGAGATCACAAAGACACAACAGAAGAAGGCTGGTTTTCGTTAGTGTTAATAAGGTAACAATAATATGTTAACTTCTCTTTATTAAGATTAAGTAAAAAGAACGGGATTTGTTGTAAATTGCGTTAGGATTTTCTTCGTTTCATAGGTTAGGTTTTGGGGGCCGGGTTGATACTCTGGGAAGTTTCCCGGCCCTTTTTTGTAAGTTCTTTAAATGATGATATTTGGGAGATGCTAAATTGCAAACGGGATGTACTGTGACCCACTAGTAGCAAACCAAGCGTTGATGGTAAATCGCACCTGCACAGAGGTTGAGACCTTGCGTAAAGCAAGAGCCATAAAAAGACAACGCCTCCCAATGATATTTGCAGGGTGGAGCAGTAGTAGCTCGTGAGGCCCATAACCTCAAGGTCGGTGGTGCGAATCCATCTCCTGCACCATTAGCCTGTAGGCCACGGGATCGAAAAGCGAGGGTAAGTACCTCTGAGAACGTTAGCTCACACCGCACACGGGAGGCGATTTAAAAAATGCAGGTGTGCCTGCTACCTTTTACTACACATTGCGTAGCAAAAGACAAATTGAAGTATGACGCAAAGGGATATTGATATATTAGCAGAAAGAACCTGGATGAGAATCCGGGTATCGCTATTTGCAGAAAGCTACGGTTACATAATGAGGAGATACAATTTCAAACCAATAAGTCTTAATTAATGGGACCAGAGTTTATTCCATACACGATTATTGTGGTTGTTTTGATATTAGTTTTACTTCTTACCGGAGGAAATGATAAGCAGAAATGTTAAGTTATCATCCGAGTATATCTATTTTAAAATAGTTCATAGTCACATAATGAGATCATATACACTATCATTAAATTAAGAAAGATGAAAATAGTGATAGTAATGACCTATTATGAGAGGCAGTTTCAGCTGAATAAAACTCTTCTTTCCTTATTAAATTCAGAGCATAAAGACTTTGAGGTTGTGATTGTAGACGACGCGAGTCCGAGCGACATATTACTTTCCAAGTTGCCCTATAGTGCAACAGTAATCAAAATAAAAGATAAGAAGTGGACCAACCCGGAACCGGCCTAATTGTAGTAGTTATATTGCTATTTTTGTTATTGGTGGGGCTTATAAGTTATGAAATAGGGTCAGCGATATTAGGTAATGAAATACAATAAAACTATGAAATCCACGTTAACCATTTTATTGATCTGCATAACTCTTGCAGGGTCAGCACAGACAACAGCTATATCTAAAAAAGATAGAGATAGCGTATATTTAAAAATGTTATTACAACCGTATGATAGATCAAAATCAAATGGGCATACTGATTGGACGTTCCCCTATAGTGAGTATATTGAATGGATGTCTGCACAGGAAACCATACATTATCCCTCTAAATCCGAGATAATGCCTGACATATCACGCAAAGAGTTCCAATCTCCCTTTGATAACTCCTTCGCCATTGCTATCAGTCCTGGTAGTTGGGGATGGGGTGCAAGATATGAACACCGCTTCGGCTTTATTGGTGCTTATGTTTACGGCACGATGGGAGATTACCCTGAGACACCAAGTTTCATAAACAAGGAAGCGACGATAGGTGGAGGCATAGTACTCGCACCAAACCAGAGTTATGTTAATTACTATCCCGCTTTTACCTTTGGTTTAAACTACTCCGAATACACCTACTACGAGAGTGCCTTTCCAATAATCGACACTCATGCGGACGATATGATGAGTCTTGACTTTGGGCTTTCAGCACAACATGGGAGGGTTAATTTCGGGATTAATGCTGATATTTTGAAGTGGAAAATGACTTGCTTTTTAGGATTTAACTTTTAGCCAAACTACGGAGTAAAACACCGCCGAAAGACGGAATAAATAAACCAACAGTTTAGTTACAAACAATAAAATCAACTAATATGAAGACAGCAGAGGAAATTATCTATTTAAATGATTTGCTTTTCACTCTTGATCTTGATATAAGACAAAGGGTTATTATAGCAATGGAAGAATACGCCTCGCAGTTCAAAGAGAGTATTGAGTTACAGGTAAAATTCAATGACGACCTTCTTATGACAGTCCGTGAATTGCAAGCCTCCGAAAGGATTAAGGATGAGATAATAGAGGCTCAGAATGATTTATTAACTATGATAGGCTTTGGCATGGGACTACCACTACCTCCAAACATGGTGGAGGAAAGATATAACTTAGCAAAGAAGATTGCAGAACTAAAAGCTAAACTGACATGAGAGAGATAAAGTTTAGACTATATAGTCATAAAACAAAATGTATGTATTATGATTCTGGGCTTACGTCATTAGGAATTAATGATGCTATTCAAAAGGCCATTAAAGTAGGATATGAGATTATGCAATACACCGGACTAAAGGATAAGAACGGAGTAGAGATATACGAGGGAGATATATGCAAACAATCATTTGACAAAGCCCTTATTAAAGAAGATTGGTTAAATGAGGAAATTGGGGCTGTGAAATTTATAGATGGAGGATTTGAGATAGACAGCTACCCTCTATATGTGTGTGTGGACTTTGAGCTTGTTGTTGTTGGCAATATACACGAGAATCCCGAACTATTAGGCGGGCAAGAGTAATAATCAAAACTATAAAGCTATGTTATACAAAAAGGTGTTTATAAATACAGTTGATGATTTACCTAAAGAAGATGGTTATTATATTGGGGAAAGCCAATATAGTGGATATGATAGGTATTATTGGGATAGCCATAATAAACCATTTTGGCTGTCTTCGATTAACTGGTATCTTTCCCCTGTCACTATGCCGACAGAGAGAGAAGAATCCAAAGCAGCCGATGAGTTCTTTTTAAAATATGAAGATGCTCCAATAAGTCAGTTAGACTATTTTGCAGGATTTGAGGACGGTATTGAGTGGTACAAACAACAAATAGAAAAGTAAAAATGGAAGAACAAATATTTAAAATTCTAATCAAGCATGATTTCTTTAATGCAGGAATGCCTGCCAAAGAGATAGCTACAATGATGAGAGAGTTTGTCACATGGTGCATTAATGAAGGGGCATCAAACGAAGTTGTTAATATGACTGACTCAAAGATAAATTATGGCATCTGCATAGAGAGTAGTGATGAATTCTATGAGACCATTGATGAACTATTCACATATTTTATTAATAACGTAAAGAGCAAATTCACTCTCACTACAACCGATTTGCTGGCGATAGATATAGCTAAAGAAGAAAAGCAATGAATCGGAAAGACTTATTAAAGCTAATCGGTCAGTTTGGTTGCATTGTAGCTGGGAAAAAAGGCTACCGTAAAACTGTTTATGGAAAAATTAAAGAGGTTGACGGCGGTGGGAATGTATGGTTTATAGATAACCACGATTTTGTTTACTGCTTTCTTTCATCCGAAATAAAGAGCTTCGAGCCGAAAGAGTTTAAGCCACTACCGGAGCATATTTACTGGTCAGGAGGTAAGATTTACAACAAAGATACCCACAAAGAAGTAGAACTAAAGAAATGACCGACTTTCAAAAGATAAGAAGAAAGGCACTTTTCGAGATACTTGATAAGTTTCCCGACCTACCAAACCTCACAACGGCAAAGCTGGTTTATTCTAAATATCCTGAGTTGTTTGATGATGTAGAACACGCAAGAACTCATGTGAGAATCTATAGGGGTAGATTTGGCGCAACCAAAAGAAGAGAAATAAAAACAAATAAATACTTTAGAGATGAAATTTAACCTACCGGAAAGTTTTGAAGAACCTTTTGAACACTATCATCTTCCTAAATCTATTAAGAACCTGGGAGTGATGTCAGATGTTCATATTCCTTATCATTCAAATTCAGCCATTGATGAGGCGTTAAACTATTTTCTAATCAAGAAGATTGACGCAATTCTATTAAATGGTGACATTTTGGATTGTTATATGCTTTCTAAATTTCAGCCAGACCCACGAAAGCGACATTTTAAGGACGAACTACAAGCCTTTAAGGAGTTTATTCAGGTCTTAAAAGATAACATCACACCGAGGATATTTTACAAGTTAGGGAACCACGAGGAGCGATATGAAAAGATGATGATCTTAAAGGCTCCAGAGTTTCTTGACGTTCCGCATTTTGATTATGAGAATGTTTTAGGATGCTCAGAGTTGGGAGTGAAGGTAATAAAAGACCAAAGAATCGTGTATGCCGGGAACTTACCCATTTTTCATGGTCACGAGTTAGGTATGAAGTCTGTTTCTGTTAACCCAGCGAGGACACTCTTCTTAAAGACTCACGTTTCTTCAATGTGTTCTCATCTTCATAGGACCAGTCAACATACAGAGCCTTCCCTGAATGAAGATATACGTACGTGGTCAACCGGACACCTCGGAGAAGAGCATCCGAAATATGCCAGGATTAACAAGTGGAATCACGGATGCGCCAGGATCGAGAAGGACGAGGACGGTAATTTTGAAGTCATAAATTTTGCACTTGGTAAAAACAAACTATACAGATGAAAGCAATTTTAAAGTTTGATCTTGAAGATGCTGATGATAGACTTGAGCATCTAAGATGTATAAAAGCTACCGATATGGCATTAGTGCTATGGGAGTTCCATTCTAATAGTATGCGGACGTTAGATGATTGGATAGTAGAAGGCACGGACCCCCATGATGTCATTGATAAGGTGTTTGAACACTTTAATGATATTCTTACAGAGTACGATGTCACACCCGATCAACTGATACGATAATGGCAGACATAAGTAAGTGTAAAGGGGTTAATTGCCCTCTAAGGAAAAAGTGCTACAGATACACCGCTACTGAAGGCCATTGGCAGACGTGGGCAGACTTCACGAACTTATTACCAAAGTCCTTCTCGAAAAACGTATCCTGAGAATATATGTTATTACTTATCTCGTCAACATAAGCGTCAAGGTTAAACCAGTCGTTTATCCAATCGACCCTCGCCGGGGAGGTCAGGATATAAAGAGGGTTTATGTCTTCTCCCTCGGTTTCATATCTGTCGTTCTTTATAAATATCCCTCTTTGGCGTATCCTCGCCAGAATAATCTCTTTAATGTCCTCTTCCCTAGAGTCTTTCGTTTCGTCAAGTATACACCATCCAAACTGCTTCCCTTCGTGAGCCTTCGCGTTCTCAAGACTCCCGGTGTAGATAATGGCGCCATTGATAAATGAAACAATCGAATTATAGCTATCGAAGTTGTGCTTGTCTCTGTTAAAGTGGGCCGGAGGTTGCTTCCCTGCCACGTACATACCTCGCGGATTCTCTTTGGACCACTCAGTTACACCTATTGACTTCCAATACTCCCTGATCCGGTAAAGTGTCGAGGTATTTAACTGCTCGTAAGTATTGGCAAAGATAGCACCAAACACATCAGGGAACCTCTTTATAAATCTATAACTTAATATCCCGCCGAGATGAGTCTTGCCTGAGCCCACCCCTGCAAGGAATAAGTTGATAGGCTTTACTGACTTTAAAATAGCCTTCTGAGGTTTAGATATTACTTGTTCAATCAATTCCGCTAATATTTATATCTGGCAATTTAGGTATGTTAACAGTATGGTCCACTTCCTGCTTAACTTTTATATTCCACTCATCAAATTTACGCTCTAATATCCACGCAAAACGCTGCCATTGACCCTTATCTTTTTCGAGACTTTCGAGCAATCTCTGCTTCTCTTTTATGAGTGCTTTTTTAACAAGACGTAAGAACTCAGGATAAAGAGGGTTGTCTGCTTGGCTTACTCCTCTCTTCCATTTACTGAATGCTTCGTATCCAAATCGGCTCTCTAAAGGCAGTAATTCGTTAATCTCAACAACTAACTCCTCATCGGTATAAGCAAGTATATTGTTACTTATCACTTGCCTTATTGATTCAATTACCTCCTCAGTTAGTTTTGTTGGAGATCCTTCTTTTCTTTTCTTATTGTTTTCCACTTCTCTGCCTCCTCATATTTTTTAAGGCTTTTATCTTTGAACTTCTTAACCTTTGTTTTGGGCTTCATCTGCAATCGCATTTACTTTCTGTTCTTACCGTCCATTGTCCTTCTTTAGTGTAAACAGTGGTCGTTCTCTCCTTCTCTATTTTCAGTATCTCCTCTAGTGTCTTGTCGCAAATCTCATCTATCTTCTCTGAACCTCTTATCTCTGTGGTTCCTATATAACTTTTTGAAGTTGTTACGCAGTGATAACAGTCTTTTTCACATCCTATAAGTAGCAATATGAAGATCAGCTTTTTCATTCTGTCCAGGGAACTGTCTTGGCCCAGTTATAAACCTTTTGCATCCCTTCTTCGAGATTAACTTTCGGCTCCCATCCTAAATACCTCAGCTTATCGGTTGAGAGTCTTTTAACCATTGTCTTTTTTAAGGGAGGATCTACTTCCTGGATAAGATCATAAGAGGCCCCAGCATAATCACAGGCCATCTTAGCTATATCAATCATATATCTCTCGTCGTCGTCTCTCCCTATGTTAAAAGCTCCTTCTGAATTTGATTTGATTATTGTCTCATAACCGGATACTAAATCACCAATCCAACACCACGATCTTAAAGATCCCCGGTGAACTATTATCGGTTTCCTATGGTACGCTTGCCAGCACATATTATCCATTGCCCTTCTTCCCTTTCCTACAGGCGCGCCAGGGCCATAGGGCATCGAGGGTCTTATTATTACCAATCCTTCCGGTGCATATTCTTTAGCGGCATCCTCAGACCATCTTTTCGATATAGCATAAATACCCGTAGGCTTCCCGACTAATGGCTCATCCTCGCCTATCAAAAAGAAACCGAAGTCACCATATACCTCAGAAGTAGACGTATGTATCATCTTAACCCCATACTTAGCACAAGCCTTTGCGACTCTTAACGTCATTATCGCATTCGAGTTGATAGAATGAACACAATCCTGCTCATTAAAGTAAATACCCACCTGGGCTGCTAAGTGAATTAAAACATCGGGTTTATGCTTACCGACTAAATAATCAGCTTCAGAAGGCTCCCTAAGGTCTCCATCCTGAAAATCAACACCGACAACGTTATACCCGCATTCAGATAAATATTTTGTCAGGTGCATCCCTATAAATCCTTTTGCTCCGGTTATTAGAATTTTCATAAGTCTTCAGTGTATTTATGTATGGCTCGTACGTTCTGATCTTTGAGGATTTCAAAATACTTATTTCGGTTATTTGACATTAATTCTCCACTATTTTCTGGTACGCCTAACCCGTTATAGTGCCATTGGTGAACAACAAAGGGGCTTTCGGTTATCTCTACTTTAAGCCCCATCATCAGGATTCTTGCAATCAAATAATCGTCACCATAAGAATACCCATCTGAGAGCCTTTCATCATACCCGTTTAGCTTTTTTATGTTTTCTACCGTTATAGCGGCACAAAAGTCATAACCTACAGGTCTATGCTGGGA
>JABXJR010000124.1_pt1 | contig 15244 bp, 29 predicted proteins | sample 7431291 | NCBI WGS metagenome assembly JABXJR01 (sample SAMN14395756, study PRJNA613071) | wetland metagenome | isolation source: water samle H3 from high-altitude wetland | place: Chile: Salar de Huasco, high-altitude wetland | collected 2015-11-10 | reverse complement strand
AAATATCAGTTTTATTGATGCCTTTGAAATAGGGCTAAATCTGCTTATAGACTGCATTGACAAAGCTGCCGAAGTATCGCCCGTAATAGTGCCGATAATCGCAGGAAACCATGCTGAAGACTTAGAATATATCTTAGGCGTTGCCCTTTCAAACATCTATAAACTAAATCAAAACGTTACAGTAATACACAGCCGTAAATACAGAAAATATATCACTTTCGGTTGTAACCTTTTCATGTTGGCGCATGGTGATAAACTTAAAAACAAGATCCGCGAGATACCTCAAATAATGGCAACCGAAGAACCCGAAATTTGGGCATCTGCTAAATATCGTTACGCTATCTTCGGCGATATACATCACGAACAAACACACGATCTCAGAGGTGTAAAAGCTATGTTCTTACGTTCTGTTTCACATTCAGACAAATGGCATAATGCCGAAGGTTACTTCGCCACTAAAACTGCCTATTTGCATATGTTTTCAAAATGTGGTAACTTTACACGAACCGAAACAATAAACTTTTAATTATGATAGAAATACTTTTAATATTCATAACTGCTGCCGTTGCTAAATTCCTACACTACTGCATAGGTTCGCCGGTGCAAGGTGAGTTTTATACTGGGCGTATTTTCTCATTTTACGGCAATTTTATATCCAAAAAATACAATGAATTTGAAACAAAAGAACATCATAGAGTTTACAATAATTACAATGCTTGGAAACATGATTTTGATTTAACCCTACAAGCAAACCTTGAAAATAAATCTTTTGAAGAAACTCAGTATATCTACAAAGACTACCTTTTAAAAGTCCAATCAGTTTATGAAGATATCGAAAACAATAAACGTGTAAATCCTTATTCTGCTTTAGGTGCGTGCCCTATATGCTTTAGTACATGGATTGCACTAATTATGACCTTTTTTTATATTATCTTTGTGCCAATTGCATGGTATTGGATTCTCTTAATTCCCCCTACAAGCGTAATATTATCTCGCTACATTAGTATAAAATGACATTATGAAAGACTTAATAATATCCTCAGTAATTATAGTTTTTAGCTTGTTGTTATTATCATTCGATAGCATTGAACCTGTCATTATAAAAAATGAAATAAAGGTTGAAATACCCGAAAAAGAATATATGCTTTTTAAGCCTTTAGTTGAACAGTTCGAAGTACTAAAGTACTATATTACTGCATTAGTATTTTTGTTAGTTGCTGATTTTGTTACAGGTACACGCAAAGCTAAAAGCCTAAAACTTCCGATCACATCAACTGGATTCAGACGTTCAATATCTAAGTTTATTGAATATTCAATCGCAATTATTTCATCCCACGTTTTTACATGGCTATTTAAATTAGATATTACGCTTAGTTATTACGTTGCAATCTACATTTGTGGCACTGAACTTTATTCGATTTGGGAGAACGTATCACAAACAACAGGAACAAATATTAAAGATTATATTTTAGGATTCTTCCCAAGCATTAAAGACTTCATGAAAAAGAAAAAACCCGCAGAAGATTCTACGGGTGATGATTCAGAAACGGATCAAAAATAAAAAAAATTGTTGTTGGTTCTTTTGGTTTTTCCCCTACCTTATGTAGGGGTTTTTTTATGGTTCAAATAGCCAATAAATATAACTTCTGCCAAATTTATTTGTAGGGTATCCGTTTATTTCCCATTCATCATCATTAGCATCATACCACATTACAGCTTTATTATCATGCTTGCCTTTTACAAAATAAAAACATGATTTAGGCGGTTTTTGTATTTCAAATTCTATCCATTTCATGGCTTCAATGTTAATAGGTTATAATTATTATAATCGACTACACCTGCAATCTGATTTATTTTGTGTGTCATAAAAAACAATTCAGCATCAAATGTATCTGCTTTTTCGCCGTCGTAAATCAGAATTTCAGATCTTGACCAAATGCCGAAAACGCAATGCTTAGGGTCAAATAAAAACAAAGGTATCTTATTTTCTGTTTTCGGTAACACCCTCAGTATATCGTGATTCTTTGCCTTTTCAATGTGGTTGACGTATAGCGGCCAAACACTAAAGTTTTTAGGCAGCATCCTTTGTATATCGCCCAACCCGTAACCGCTTGCGCGCGCAGGAAACATAGACAAATCAATCTCAGGAAACAGCCTACTAACGGCATCAGGAACACATCTCATATCCTTAATTTATTAGACCATTGCCCGATATTGTATTCATGTACACCAATCTCAGACAACCAATTTGGCACGTCAAAACTTGGGCAGGCTTTATTTTGCACCTGATTGTGACCGACTACAATGATATCAGGATGATTTTCTAAAGTTTCTAAAACGTATTTTTTCAGCGTTTCAGTCTGCTCTGCCGTGCGAGTGTCCTTAACTTGCTTCAAATCAGCCGACATACCACCGATATAACAGATGTGCCGTGCATTGCGATTTAGCAAAGTAGAACCGTGAACGCCCCACGTCTGCTCCCATTCGCTAATTTGATTATCATCATTGTACTTGAAAATATTTACAAGTTTACCTGATAATTCAATTACGTCTGAATAACCTGGTCTTGACCAACCGCGCCCGCCTTTAGATACGGGCAAAGTGTGAAACGCTGTGATATTTTCAGCAGGTACATTTCTGCCTTCAGGCGTTGCCGCACAATGAATGTATAAAATGTGAAAACCATTCACACAAAGTGTATTTAAAACTGTCTGAGTTTTGGGCCCTACAATTCCATCAGATTGTAAGTTATATTGCTTTTGAAATGATTTAACAGCAGTACGGGTGTTATCATCGAAGAAGCCCGTAATAAGCCCGTCATAGTGTTTCAATTGCCTTAGTTGTAATTGCAAGCGCACAACCTGCAAATTATTTGAATTTAGTGTAAGCATAGTTTATAAATATTTAAACCTGATTTTTTGACCGTTAATCTCAATTGTTTTTCCCATCTGCAAAGGTTTTCTTAACCTCGTGCGCGTGATGCCGAAATGTTCAGCGCAAAGTTTTATACTGCAAAATGTAAGTTTTTCACCCGATACAACAACCTCCGCAATGATAGACTTGCCGTTGCACAGCACTAACTTATGAACCGAATCTGCCGATACTAAACGCTCAGTTTTTATATCAATCTGTCTGTATTTATTGCCGTCAAAAACGTAAAAATCAGGGTAAACTTCTTCAAGCCTGCCCTGATTAACTAATCTGTCAATTCTGACGTATTGATAATTGTTATATTCGTGAATGCCAAGTTGCTCTGCGGCTTCTTTAAATGTGTAATACATAGCTATTTTTTTATAGTGACGCATGACCTGTTAAGGATTAGCGCTTAGCCTTAACGCACTTATTTCTGATGCTTTTAAGCCATGCGGCACTATTTTATAAAACGATTACACAAATATAAAGATTTATTTTTGTTTTGCAAATTGAAAGTTTTTAAGGTGCAGCAGTTAGTATTAAATATCTGCTGATTTACAATTAACTATTTCTGACATAGTTAAATATTCTAAACCTCTGACTCTCATAAAAGGTGCTCCATCTATAATACTATCAATAAAATTTTCTATATTTTTTTCATCCGAGCAAATTGCTTCTTGACTTATATGACATCTTTTGCATAGTAAAAATAAGTTTTCTTTTTCATCTGCACCTCCATCGCACTTAGCTTTAATATGCGCTCTTTCAGTACCATTAGTAAAGCCACAAGCAAAACAAGTATTTGTATCAATTGGAGGATCAAATATTATATCACTCCAATATTGTAAAATTGTTTTTTTGTTAGGCATATTTCGTTTCATAGTACTTTTTTTATGGTTTTGGTTAACTATTCTTTCCCTCATCATCTCGGTAACGAATCGGAAAAATATCTGATAATGTGTGTATCAATGCGGCAAAGGCAACAACTGAAAAAAATATAAATAAAGAGTGTATCATGGTGGTGGTATATTTTATAAATTATTTAAGCCTTACCCATTGTAGGCCATCATTAGCTAATATTGCATATATTTTATTGTCATCAAGTAAAGGCAATGATGCTATGACAGCTTCATTAAATGTTTTAAATATTCCAAATTCATGTAAATCACCTCCAAAAGGATTATCATCGATATATTGCACTAATAAACGTATCATAGTAGTGGGGTTAAAAATTTATAATCATATTTCCATAATCCGTACCTTTCAATCACCTTAATCAAACTTTCAGCATAGTGCGGAGCGGTCGCATAACCTGCCTTTTTAAGCCCGTACGCCCACTTTTTGTATTCAGTGCGGCGTAACTGCCTGAGGTGGTTGTATCGTTCAATACAGAGCAATTTACTGTGTGCCCTCCAAGAATACCACGCCGACTTGTAAACCTGAAAGCGGTCTTTGGGAGTGTCATCCCGATAAACAGCATACTTACCAACGCCACGCCATTTCATGCCAAAATGATTGTTGTGCCTGCTCGATAGCTGCGATCTGCCCGCATTGCTTTCTAAAATACCCTGTGCAAGTTTAATGCTTACCGGTATATTAAATCTATCAGCTTCGGCTTTTGCTGTCGGTAGAAAGCGTTTAATGTATGCATCGACGTGCTTTGGTATCTTTGCACCTGCTTTAGTGTTTGCAGGTGTCGCGAGTGGTCTTGATGCGCTAAGGAATAAAAGCGCAGTAAGTGTTAGGAGTAGTGTTTTCATAGGTCAAGCGTTTTGTTTAATTCTTTTTTAATCGTGTCTTTTATAAGTTCAGACAATCCAATTAACTCAATCGCTAAAAATCCTTCATGGTCAATTTTTAAATCAAACTGATTTTTTTCAACTTCTATTTTTATAGTTAGTGTTTTCATTCTGTTTCGTTTTCGTAGGTTTCTGAATAGTATTGCTGCGGTGTTTTTGGTCTTACAATTTCCGCAGAAACATCAAACTGCTCTGTTCCTTTATAGTAAGCCTTAATAATCTGCTCTTTTTCCATTTCTAAGGCTTCATCAAGTGTTTTTCTAAATATTGAATCAGGGTGGTCGAAAGTAAAATCTAATCCTAATTTATGTAGTTCTGATTCAAGCCACTGTACTGCTGTCTGTTTCATAGTTCTGTGTTTAGTTGGTTAAGAATATACTCAGCACCTTCGATAAAATTAAAATCGATAAACAAAACACCATCTTCAATATTTTCAGCAACACTTTCATAATCACTGTCTAAGTTTTCAATGAATTTATCTTGTCTGCCATCTTTCCAATCAGGCACCCAATCGCCCACCATTGCAGCGTGAAGTTGTGACAGTTGAGCAAATGCAAGAGCTGATTCCGCTTGATGTTTTGAAAAATAAACAGATTCAAGAAATGTATTATCCTTTCTGTTTTCTATTATTTTAACAGTTCCAGATGTTAATACATATCCTTCAAGATACCCCAACTCATCCCAACTTTTAGTCCATTCTTTTACTTCCTCGAGTTCGGAGAATGGAACTGGATAAAAAACATGATTTTTAATATCTTCTACTTTTGCTGTAAGTTCATTTAATTTTTCTAAAAAATAAACTTCTACTTCGGGCATATATTTTAGCCTGCATTTTGTTCCTTCTTTCATGTTATTGGTTTTTGTTGTTAAAAAATAGTAGTAGGTACAGGATTTGAACCTGCATTCACGTCTGATTATTATAATATTACTTCTTGAGTGCCCCTCATTGTATTGCTTTTGAGATATCTCTCACGCCTTATACTCACATTTATTTTCCGTAATAAATAATAGCGTCTACCAATTCCGCCAACCTGCTTTAAAAAACTGCACAGGACCCGAAACTTATAGACCTGAGAAAACATCCTGTGCAGGTAAGAACTTTTTCTTATGCTTTACTTAAAAAATTAATTATTTTTTGTTTAAAAACTTTATAATCAATGTGTGGGTCATCATAATTAAATTCATTAATTTCATTATTTAAGTTAAACAATTGAGTATAAAAGTAAACTTTATTAGTTGATACTCTTATTTGTTGATATTTATTAATGCTTATAATGTAAACTAACCCATGCATTGGAGATGGAAATACTTGAAGATTTAACTTATCATATTTTTCATAGTAATCAGTTGTTAATTTTGAATCAAAGTCATCTTCACCAAATTTAATAAATAGGTTTTGATACTCTTTTTGCAATTCATTAACAATATCCATAAAATACTGATAAATCTCTTTCCCATTAATGTTCTTAAATAATTCTGCAAGTAACAAGTAGTTATCACGTTGTCCTGAAAGTATTAAATCTACTATCATTTCCTTAGTAATGCTTTTAATTCAACTTCTTCAAGATAATTAATATGGTTAAAATAATACTTTATGTCAGCATCATATTGTTCATTTAGTTTTAAAAAATCATCAACTAAATCTGATGGTAAACATGAGTAACTTAATGCTTTAGCTACAATAGACTTCATTGCTTTTGCTTTTTCCAATTCAATAATTAACTGTTGTTTCATGTTCTACTGTTGTTTCTACGTTTTCAAATATTGTTTCAAATCTCCATTCTGCAAAAGACAATTCTCTTCTGATGTTTAATACAGGAATGTAAAATGTAGGATTGTATATTTCTTGCAATAGGAAAGATGTTACTAATCCATCATTATTAAACACTTCTCTAATAGTGTACTCTTGTCCTTTAGTAGGAAAAGTTACAGGGAATCCTTTAGACTCCCTGAGAATTTCTTCTTTTACTTTAGAAAAATCATCATTAATGCACTTGACTTTCATTTTCCATTATTTTAGATACTTTTAACCACAAATCCCAAAGATAACCATTGTTAATAATCACATAGTCAAATGTAACATCATCTAATTCTGTTTCTGATGGATGATTCATTATCAATTGATTATTACTTTGAACTCTAATAAGTACAGCTTTTCTTTTGGAAAGATAATTAAATTCATTTAAAAACCTTACATCAGGAATAATAACATTTAGGTTTGATGATGAAACTTTTAAAATGCTACCTAAAGCATTAACCCAAACATTAGGATGAAGAATATTTCTACCACATTCAGTACCTACCTGTTGTAATAACATTCTTGGTGTAGGTTTAATGAGTATTCCTATTGGGTGTTTACTGTCATAAGGAGTAAGGGTAGTACCACTTTTATAATACCACCACTCTTCTCCCAAGGGTGTTTCTTTAAATAAATTATCTTCTAATTGTGCTCTTGTACAACCAATAAGCATTGCAACAATGTCTTTTACTCTATCTGCAAACCTAAGTGTAATAATGTTTTGTGAATAACCTTCTGCTGCATCAAGCATTAATTTCATTTGTGCATCAACTATTGGAGTACTACCAACAATTGCTTTTCTTTGATTATAATACCAAAGATAAATCATTTTAGCAACAGTATCTTTACCTGATTGTGCTTTTCCACTAATTCCAATTATCATAATTTTGTCATTAAAGGTTTTACAATGTTAGCTAAATTAGGCATTTCATGTTCAATAAACAAAAGTAATGCATCTTGTTTATAACCATCTTCAATGTGTTGATTTACTAACTTTATATATGCATTAGCTTTTTGATTAACTTCTTTTATTACTGCAATAGCTGCATCATTTGACTTTATGTTTCTTTTTTTTATAATGTCTGATATTTCAATTGTCATGCTTCTTAATGCTGAAACAACTAAAAATTTTTGTGAATCATTTTCAGTGTTGTCTAAAAACTTTTGATAATATTCTTTGGCTTTCATATTTTAAAAATTTAACATTTGAACTATTTTGTTTAGTTTTTCTGAATTTTCAAGAGCTATTAATCTTAACTCTTTTACTTTTTTCAAATAAAAATTATATTCATTTCTATCCATCGTAATCTATTCTTGAATTTAAGGGTAAATCAATTGCTAATTTTTCTTGAGTAATAGGATTAAAAACAATTATGTAACCTTGTTTTCTTTCAAGTATTCTACACATAATTGTTCTTTGAATTTTTTCACCATTTTCAAATGTTGAGTAAGTCAATTCATAATGTTCTTCTCTAAAAAATATGTCCATGATTAAATAGTTTTGTCATAAACATAAAGTTTATTTCGTTTAACAATTGCTACAATAGATTCAGTGTACTTTTTAGAAGTAGCATAACCACATTTCTTTAGTTGAACTGCCCAACACTTCCAATTATTACCACAATCTCTACATGGTTCATATCTTGGTGCTTGCAAAAACTTAGACCTATCTCTAAATGAATACCATGCTGATTTATATTTTCTAAATCTATCATCAGGTTTATCATCTTTAGCTATAACATAACCACCTTTGTGGTTAGGAGTCCATTTAATTCCAAAATGATTATTGGTTTTTTGAGTAAGTTGAGATGTACCTGATGCAGATTCTAATATTCCTTGAGCTAAAGTAATAGAAGCAGGAATACCATATTTTTTTTGTTCTTCCTGTGCTGTTTTGTAATACTTTAATATGTATTTTTCTTCTCTTGCAGAATGAAATTTAGGGTGTTTAAATTTTACTCCATTGTATTTGTGAGTAGTGACTTTAGGATTGTCATCAGTAGCACTATCCATCATAATTTTTAGAGTGTCTGCTCCATTAAATGGGATAGTTTCTTTTTCAGGTGTAGTGGAACAAGAACTGAAAATAATAAGTAATACAAAAAATAAGTTTCTCATAATCGTTCTGATTTAAATTTAATTGTAAACAAATGATATTTTTCCTTCAGGGTATTCTTCAATGCTTAATCTAATTGCCCATAAAAACATTTTTACATTTTCTATAATGTTTTCAGGTATTTCATAAGCCTCAGTGTTATTAATAAGTTCTCTAAAAGCAGTGTTAATTCTTTTGTAGATACTAATACAAGTGTTGTCAGTACTGAATACTTGCTTTAATCCTAACTCTGCAATTAAAGTAGCAGTTTGTGGTAATAACTCAAGTTCATCTTCATATACAAGTTCAGTTGGAAATACATTATCATGATGGCAATTACTACAAGTAAATGACTCTAAATCATGAATAATTACTTTTAATGTACTCATATAAGTTGGTCATTAAGGTGAATGAAATACTCATCATCTTGTTTTGATACCTTTACTTCCCATATATTAGTGGATTCATCAGTAAGAATAAACTCATCAATGTTTTCTTTTTTGATGACTCCAAGTTTGATTTCAGCAGGCATTATTGATGGGTTTGTAGTAGCAAGACATAATCCCATAATTCCTTCATCAGTTATTTCTAAATCATTGTCAAACAACAAGTATTCTCCATTTTGTTTGATTTTTACAAGTTTCATTATGTCCATTGGTGTGTAGTTAAAAAAAGGGGAATTTCTTCCCCTTTTTGCTTAGAAAATTTGTTGTTCATCAATTGTTGGTGGTATCTCAAGTTCAGCATCAATATGAATATCAGAAATACTAATTGTTGTTTTAAATTGTTCTTTGAGCTTATTGAGAAATTTTATTCTGTAATTTGAATCTTTAATGACAATTGCTTTAGTTTCATCATCTAACAGTTCAATCAATTCCTTAGATTTATACATTTTTGAATATTTACCTTCCATAAATAGAGTTAAATCTATTTCATCAGGTAATTTTAATACAATCATGTGTAATCTGCCTGTAACAAGTTCATCAAATGCATAATCATCTTCATAATATTCTTGTTCTCTTATCCAATCTAATGTTGTAACCCAATGATTAGAACATTTTTTAGTGTCAATGAGAATAAAAATATGTTGTTGATAATCTTTGTCAATAAACATATCTCCAATACCATAAGCCAATTTATAAACACTGCTCATTTTCTTAATGAAATCAATTCCATAAAGTCTAAGAGCAGGTTTTATAAATTTTGCAGTTTTATTCATTAAGATGGTGTCAACCTGTACTTTGATTCTTTTCATTCTCTGTTGAAATCAGAACTTATGAAAAATACACCATTTGCTTCAGCAATGTCTTTATCAACATCCCATCCATTTTGTTGATGCCATTTGTATTCACTGAGAAGTTGCTTCCAACCTTTAGTTTTTACAACTTTAGTTTGAATTTCTTCATTTAACTCATAGTCATATAGAAGTGAAACTCCAAATTTACCTACATTTAGAAATTCAACATCAGTTACAAATTCAACAGGTGGACATTGTTTGGTAGTAGAAGCTACAATAAATGAAAATGGCAATACATTGTAGCCAGGAAAATTATTTCCTACCCATTGTAACAATGCTTCCATATACCAAGATGCTTGAATATCATACCTTCTTTTCAAGCATTGATGATGAAACAATTTAGTATAATCTCCAATAGTTTTGATATCATGAGCATAAACCTCTTTATTACTGTGGTTTACAATTATCATGTCTAAAAGAGCTTTACAAAATACTTCATCATGTTCAAAGTAAATGGGTACTTGATAGTAAATGTCTTCATTGTCTTCAGGTGTAAACAGTTCTTTTGTGTATTCATGAGTAAACAACTGATTGATAATTTGTTTTACTTTCATGTCTTGTTCTACACTAAGTACTATTTTACCTTCACTTTGTACAAGTTCATTCCAATAAGATTCACCTTCTTCTGAAACTTTTTTAATTCTTGTTTCTACTTTCCAATTGGGTTGATAATTATGTGCTTCAATTGCCGGCAACAAATCTTGATTAAAGAAATTATCAAAATCATCTGCTGTACGAGATTGAAATACTTGTTGCACTATTGACATTATCAATGCACTTGGTTTAGAAGAAGAACCAATAAAGTAATTTTCTTCAAAGTATCCTTCACCCATTGTAATGAAATCATCTACTGCACTGCCAATTATAAAATGTTCTTTTTCTTCAAAAAACATTTCAGGTTCTTTAACTTCTTTAAATGCATCTACACTTACAGTTAGAAGTTTTAGCTTAGATTGACTTACAGCTTCTGAATTTCTATAATCTTCTACTTCTTGTTTACTACTCCTGATTATCATTATAAGCCTTTTTTAGTAAGTTGAAAAAATCATCCCATGTAAGAATTACTAAAGATGAGTACTCATCTCTCTTTTTACCTTTTTCTCCTTGCTTATGATGTATAAGTGCTTTAGGAAACTTTTTAGTGAGATTGGGTAACTTATCTTCAATATTCTTTAGTACTTCATGATACTTTATTCCTTTATGAATGCCTGCTTTAATTTGCACAAGTAATGGTATGTGTGCCAAATCCACACCACCATCATCTAATTGTCTTGATGCATATCTACTTGTTTGACATTCAGGGAATATTTCTCTAAACTTTTTTGCATAAAGTCTTTCTGCTGAATGACCTTTAGTTCTGTTGTTGTTCATTTAATTCTTTAATTACACTAAGTTTAACAATTCTTATTTCAATCCTGTTACCCAAAGATAGTAAATAACTAATTAGTTTTTCATACTTTTTATTTCCTACATATTCATTGTTAATGTATAAGACTAAACATGAATTTCTATAAAAGTATAAATTAGAAATGGCTATTCTTGGAGATATTTTATAAGATTTTTTAAAATGAACTTTTGCAATTAAAGATAAATTCACACAATTAATAATTGATCCTCTGCTTATGTAAATACTTTCTTTTTTAAAGTACCCTGCATAAGTTGACTGTGTGAAATAAAAATTAAAATTAACAAAAGAAAGAGCTTTAGGTGTAGCAGTACAATAATTTACTTTTTCCATAAAGTTATTTAAGAGGGGGCCAACGTATTGTAATTCAACACGTTTACCCCCTGGTCTTATAGCATTATATGAAAAAAGAGGCTCTAAATCAGGATGGCGCATATTGTTCAGTTAGTTTATTAAATGGAATAATGTAATCCCAAATGTAAGGCACTTGAAATACTTCACTTTTCCATTCATAGTCATTAGCTACAATGTTAGTAACAAAACCTGTAATGTGAGTAGCAATCATTGCAGCACCATGACTTACTTGTTTCATAGTGCATGCAAGTTCTTCAACTTCTGAATCATTAAAAATATGATTTTCAATGTAATCAAAATGTAAATCTATTCTGTTGCCAGGAATACAATAAATTCTCATTTGCTCCATTAATAATCTACCATCAATAAAATAAGTATGTTTTTTCTTAAAATCATCATCACCCATGTAACTAATGAATTTATTAAACAATACTTCTCTTGCTTGCATATTATCAAAAGCACTGATAATAATTACAGGTGAATTTCTTGATGAATAACTTACATTAAGTAATGTTTCTAAATTAGTATATTCATCAAGTTTTAAGTTTTTGTAACTAAAGCTGTAATCTAAATCATTAAATAGTGATATGGTATCAGCCAATGCTTTTACTTTTAAATCACCAATTGAAGCATGTAAGAACATTTGTCCACCTAAATTGTGTTCTTCTACAAAATCAAAATCTAAAGTAGAAACATTAAATCCTGCCCTTGTTAAAAAGAATGAAGTCCAACTACCAATTCCACCTGCTCCAAATACAAGTATTCTCACTGGTTTGTTATACCATAGTGCATCTTTAAACCTATCTCTACTCATGTTATAAGGTGTTTTGTTCAAGTAATAATTCCAATAGCTCATGTACAGCAACAAATTCATCTGCTGAAAACATTAACTCATCAATAAAGTCTTCCCATACTACATCAAGTTCTGATTTTAAGAGTACAGGTTGTTGTTTAAACTCTTTAACCCATACTTTAAACTTAGATTTGATAGAAGCAACATACTGATTAATGTTAAATGTTTCATCTTGCATTATTGAGTTTTCCAAATCTTCCAATGCTCTCTCTAATGTATCTAATGGTATTTCAATTCCTAATCTAAGAATTTTACAAAATAATAATTCTTGATTATTCCAATTCATTCCACCATATTCATCAGCAGATGTAGTAATTAATGGACTATTTGAGTTCCACCAATCAGTTTCATCAAATAGATTTACTTGATTAGAAGGCATTTCATCTTTTCTAAAGAAAGGTGCTTGCTTACCATTACCCAGCTTAGTAAATTGAACTTTGGGCTGAGGTTTTGGTTTGTTAATTTCTGCAAATTGACTTTTAAATGTGTCATCTACCTGAAATACCTTCATAGGGCTGATTACCTTACAGTTGTAGTTAGCTACATATTCATCTTCTTCATTAAATGATAACTGAGTAATTGAATTATCAATATTTTGATATTCAAAAATAGTAGGACTAATGGTTTTAATTTTAAATGCAAGTTTTGCAGAAAAATCATAATCATTATTCACTATTACACTCAAGTAAGGTTTAATGTGTTCTGAGTTCTCTAATATTTCATCTGTGTCAGTACCTGAAAAGAATGTTTTCATACTGTGATGAGAATGTATATGTCCTATCTTCAAATGAAAATAATCTTTTTCCATAAGATAAGAAAGCACTCTTGAATCAAAAGAATATTCAGTAAATCCTGTTGTACCTTTATCTAAAGGTATTATATCTACTACTTCAATTCTAATGGTTTCAGGTTTACTTAAATCTCCATCAATAGCATAAAACATACAACCACTCCATTCTACTTTAGATATGTAAGTACAGAGATATTGTATTTTTTCCCAAGCAGTTGCAGACAGATAAACAAGAACTTCAAATGATAAATCATAGAGTTTCAACTTCTTCTGCAAAATATTCTTTGGTAATTTTGAAAATGTAGTCATTGTATTTTCTTTTTAAATTGTAAACAATAATTTCATTACAAGTAGCTATTTCATATAATGCTTTAACTACATTGTCATTTAATTTCCATTCAATTTTTGACAAGTCAACTGATTCTTTAAGAGTTAATGGTATTTTCTTCTTTTTAAAAACAACAAACTTATTTTTTATCTTATCTAAAGAACTTTGAGTTATAACTGTTTTGTTCTGAACTAATTCTCCATCCTGATAAATAATAAAGTAATTAGAATATTGATTTACTAATTGAGAATCATACATAGTAACTAATTCATTAACAATCGTTGAAAAAATAGAATAATTAATTAGTGGTCTATCATTGTAGTTATAAATGGCATTGTTATCAAATAAGTAGTTAATGAATATGTTCATACGAGCTTGTAACATTTCACTTAATGCATACAGTAACTCAACATTTTTAAAATCAATTTTAAGTTTTTGATTTTCAGTTAACTGCGAAATTCTAATGTAAGGACCACCTTCTAATGATTCATAAGCTACAAAGTTGTTTAAGTTCATTAAAAATAATTGAAAGAAATCAACAACAGAACTCTTATTTGCTACTGCATTTTGAAACATCATTTTAGCAGTTAAAATATCAGTACCTGTACCTAAACAAAAAGTATTTTTATTAAAACCACTTGAAGGAAGATGAGAATGAACATATCCTTTTTCCAATTGTAAAGGAGTAAAACTACTTCTTTGACCTTCAATGTAATTTTTTATCATTCCTGATTGGTCAATATAAAAACTTACAAACAAATCATAAATCTTTAGTTTATGATTTAATTTATTAGTAATCAATATTTCAGGGTAATGAATTGTTACTTTGAGTGTAGGTGTAAATACTTTAACATCATTATTATAAAACAATTTATAAGTAAAGGGTATCTTAGTGTTAGTCATGTTTAAATATGAAAAATCATCTTTCCATTTTTTGTTTTCAGAATGATAAGAAAGACTTAACTCATACTCACATTGTTGATTATCTAAAACTTCTTTAATTAAAGGAAAAAACCAAAAAATATTTGAAAGATTTTTACCAACTGTTTTATAATAAATTAGATTGTTTATTGTTTTTAATTTAGTATTATCAAGTTCTGATTTACTAAGTGTTTCCTTATTTAAAAACAATGATGCTATTCCTAACATAATAAAAAATTAAAAAGCTCTGCAATTGTTAGTTACAGAGCTTTGTTAGAAAATAATTTGATGTTTACAGTTTGTTTTTCATCTTTGCAATCCAAGCACTTTCTTCATTGCTTAACTCAACTTGAGGTGAATTAGAAACAGCACCACAAATAGTAGCAGCATTGATTTCATTTCTAAGAAGCTCAAATGCCATTTCAAAATCATCAGTTCTTTTATCATATTCTGATGTAGACCTAAGACTGTCAATTGCACTTTCAATGATTTCTGAATCATATTGTAAATCATCTTTTGAATCTTCATTGTCATCATCATTTCTTGAAATCCAATCCATCCAAAGTTGCTCTAATTGCTCTTTTGACTTGTTAGTGTAGTTTTTACCACCTTGGTTAAAGTGGTCAGTAGCTGCATTTTTATCATTTTCAAAAGCATCTTTAATACTGGCTCTTAATTCAGAATATGTATA
>JABXJR010000122.1_pt1 | contig 15298 bp, 8 predicted proteins | sample 7431291 | NCBI WGS metagenome assembly JABXJR01 (sample SAMN14395756, study PRJNA613071) | wetland metagenome | isolation source: water samle H3 from high-altitude wetland | place: Chile: Salar de Huasco, high-altitude wetland | collected 2015-11-10 | reverse complement strand
ATGGCGGGGTACGCACGCTGCAGGTTGGAACAGGCAACGATCACGCCGTCGATATCGGCGGCGGTCTTGCCGGCGCGCTGCAGGGCTTGCTCGGCGGCACCGATAGCCATCTGGCACAGGACCGACCATTCATCGTTGCTGCGCTCGGGCAGGCGCGGGGCCATGCGTTGCGGGTCGAGAATGCCGTCCTTGTCCATGACAAAGCGGCTTTTGATACCGGAGGCCTTCTCGATAAAGGCTGCGCTGGACTCGGTCAGCGCCTGCACCTCGCCGCGCTCGATGGCAGCGGCGTTGTCGCTGTTGAACTGCTGCACGTAGGTATTGAAAGACTGCACCAGCTCTTCGTTGGAGATGCTGTTGGCCGGGGTGTACAAGCCAGTGCCGCTGATGACGACGTTATGCACGGTCGTTCCTCTAAATCTGTCAGGCAGAAGATATTGGTACCGTCGTACCAAACTGTAAGTAGTCCGATTCCCCACCGCGGGCACCAAACTGGCAACGCTTTATTCCATCGCGCCGCGGCTGCGCACCAGCCCATCACGACGATCCCGGCATTTATAACCGCGAAGTTTGCCACAAACCCAGGGATTTGGCGCCATATGCCACTGTTCAAAGCGCACCGATTTCTAATGTGGGAGGGGGCTACACCCCGATAGCGGTGTATCAGTCACAGAATCTTTGCCTGACACACCGCTATCGGGGGCAAGCCCCCTCCCACATTTGGACCTGCCCAGTCCTGGAGGCAGGGAGAGGCTTCAGGGTTCTACCTGGCTCCACTGCTTGCTCAGGCGCTTGTCGGAAATCGGTACCTTGGTGCCCAACTGCTGGGCAAACAACGACACGCGATACTCCTCCAACCACCAGCGATAGAGTTCCAACTGAGGGTCGCGCTTGCCTTCCTGGGCATGTTTGTTCAGGCGGTTCTGGTACTGCGCCCAAAGGCCGCCCAGCTCGGTGCTCCACACCCGGTCCTTTTGCACCTGGCTCGGCAGCTTCTCCAGGCGCAGCTCGATGGCCTTGAGGAAACGCGGCAGCTCCTTGAACCATTGCGCCGGGGTTTCCCGCACAAAACCGGGATAGACCAGATTGCTCAACTGTTGCTTGATATCGTTCAAGGCCACCGCCTGGGCCAGGTCGATCTTGCCTTTGAAGCGCTTTTGCAGGCCGTGCCAGAGCTTCAGCACCTCCAGGGTCAAGCGCGCCAGGCGTTCGGCGTGCTCGGTCCAACTGCCCCGCTTACGTTCGGCCAAGGCCGCCAGGCCGGCACCGTCGCGCGGCAGGCTGGCTTCGCCGTCCAGCACGCAACTGTCGAGGCTGGCCAGCAGGATGTCCTCCACCAAGGCATCGATACGCCCCAGTTCGCGGTACATCAGGCCCAATTCGGTCAGGCCGGGCAACTTGCCGCGCAGGAATTTCGCCGGTTCAGCCAGTTGCTGCATCAGCAAGCGTTGCAACGCGCGGCGGTGCTGGAATTCAGCCTCCGCGGCGGTTGAGAAACGCCCCTCCTTGACCGTGCCGCCCTCCTCCACCAGCGCCGGGTACACCGTCATCGACAGCCCGGCGATCTTCTGCTGGGTCTTCTCGGCCACCGCCGCGAACGCCTTGGCTTGCACCGGTTGCTGGCTTTTCGCGGTCTGCGGCACGGCCAATGCGGCCTGGCTGGCTTCGGCAAAGCGCGCGGTCAGCTCGGCCAGGTCGCGGCCTTCGCCGAGGAACTTGCCCTGGCCGTCGACCACTTCCAGGTTCATCCTCAAGTGGCTGTCAACTTGCTGCGCGGCCTCGGCCCAGGCTTCATCACTGACCCGCGCGCCGGTCATGCGCAGCAGTTCGCGGCCCAATGCCTGGGGCAGCGAGCCCTGGCCAAATTCGATGCGTTGTAGCGCGGCCTTGACGAAATCCGGCACCGGCACGAAGTTCTTGCGCAGTGCCTTGGGCAGGTTACGCACCAGCGCGATGCACTTGGCTTCGATCACCCCCGGCACCAGCCATTCGAGGCGCTCCGGCGGCAAGGCCGGCAGCAGCGGCGCCGGTACCCGCAGGGTCACGCCGTCGCGCGGATGGTTGGGCTCGAAGTGGTAACTCAGGGCCAGTTCCAGGTCGCCCAGGTGCAGGGTGTCGGGGTAATGTGCGGCAGTGACTTCGCTGGCTTCGCGGGCCAGCACGTCTTCTTCGCGCATGATCAGCAATTGCGGGTCTTTCTGGCTGTTGACCTTGTACCAGCTGTCGAAGGTGGCGGTCTGGTGGATCTCCGCCGGCAAGCGCGCATCGTAGAAGGCGTAGAGGGTTTCTTCGTCCGCCAGGATGTCGCGACGGCGCGCCTTGGCTTCCAGTTCGTCGAGCTGCTCCAGCAGTTGCTGGTTGGCCGCCAGGCACTTGGCGCGGGACTGAATCTCGCCGCGCACCAGGCCCTCGCGGATAAACAGCTCGCGGGACACCACCGGGTCGATGGGCCCGTAATGCACCGGCCGCCGACCGACCACAATCAGCCCGAACAAGGTGATCTGCTCGAACGCCACGACTTGGCCGCGCTTCTTCTCCCAATGGGGCTCGAAGTGGTTTTTCTTGATCAGGTGCCCGGCCAATGGCTCGATCCAGTCGGCATCGATCTTGGCCACCATGCGCGCATACAGCTTGGTGGTTTCCACCAGTTCGGCGGTCATCAACCATTGCGGGCGCTTCTTGCCGATGCCCGACGACGGATGAATCCAGAAGCGCCGCTGACGCGCGCCGAGGTAATCGCCGTCTTCGGTCTTCTGGCCGATCTGGCTGAGCAGGCCAGACAGCACCGCCTTGTGCAGTTTGGGGAAGTCCGCCGGTTCCTTATTGACCGTCAACTGCATGTCGCGACAGATCAAGCTCAACTGACGATGGGAGTCTCGCCACTCGCGCAGGCGCAAATAGTTGAGGAAGTTCTTGCGGCACCAGTTGCGCAGCGGGCTGGCGGTCAGTTCCTGGCGTTGTTCTTCAAAGCCGCGCCAGAGGTTGACCAACCCGGCGAAGTCCGAATCCGGGTCCTTCCATTGTGCGTGGGCCTGGTCGGCGGCCTGCTGGCGTTCCGGTGGGCGCTCGCGTGGGTCCTGGATCGACATGGCGCTGGCCACGATGAGTACTTCCTGCAAGCTGCCGAGCTTGGCGGCTTCCAGCAGCATGCGGCCCATGCGCGGGTCCACCGGCAGGCGCGCCAATTGGCGCCCCAGCGGCGTCAGCTGACTGTTGCGGTCGACGGCCGAGAGCTCCTGCAACAGGTTGAAACCGTCGCTGATCGCCTTGCCATCCGGCGGCTCGATAAACGGGAAGTCGGTGATTTCACCCAGGCGCAGGTGCAGCATCTGCAGGATCACGGCAGCCAGGTTGGTGCGCAGGATTTCCGGGTCGGTAAATTCCGGGCGCCCGATAAAGTCTTCTTCGCTGTACAAGCGAATGCAGATCCCCGGTTCAACCCGCCCGCAACGGCCTTTACGCTGGTTGGCGCTGGCCTGGGAAATCGCCTCGATCGGCAGGCGCTGCACCTTGGCGCGGTAGCTGTAGCGGCTGATGCGTGCGGTGCCGCTGTCGATCACATAGCGGATGCCCGGCACGGTCAGCGAGGTTTCGGCGACGTTGGTCGCCAGCACCACACGTCGTCCGGGATGGGACTGGAAGATACGCTGCTGTTCGGCCGGCGACAGGCGCGCGTACAGCGGCAGAATTTCAGTGTGCTTGAGCTGCGCCTTGCGCAGCATGTCGGCGGCGTCACGAATCTCGCGCTCGCCGGGCAAAAACACCAGCACATCGCCGGGGCTGCGCCGCTCGCTGCGCTCATAGGCGGCGATTTCATCGAGGGTGGCGAGGATGGCCTGGTCGACGGTCAAGTCATCTTCGACACGATTGCCCTCTTCGTCCTGTTCCAGGGTCAGTGGACGGTACCAAGTGTCCACCGGAAAGGTGCGGCCCGAAACCTCGACAATCGGCGCATCGTCGAAGTGCTTGGAGAAACGCTCCAGGTCGATGGTTGCCGAGGTGATGATCACCTTCAGGTCCGGACGACGCGGCAGCAGGGTCTTCAGGTAGCCGAGCAGGAAGTCGATGTTCAGGCTGCGTTCGTGGGCTTCGTCGACGATGATCGTGTCGTAGCGTTCGAGGTAGCGATCGTTCTGGGTTTCGGCCAGCAGGATGCCATCGGTCATCAGCTTGATCAGGGTGTTGGAGTCGCTTTGGTCTTCAAAGCGCACCTGATAGCCGACCAGCGCGCCCAGCGGCGTGGCCAACTCTTCGGCGACGCGACTGGCGACGCTGCGCGCGGCAATCCGGCGCGGCTGGGTATGACCGATCAGGCCGTGTTGGCCGCGGCCGATTTCCAGGCAGATTTTCGGCAGTTGGGTGGTTTTACCCGAGCCAGTTTCGCCCGCAATGATCAGCACCTGATGCTTGAGCAATGCTTCCTTGATCTCATCGCGCTTGGCGGCAATCGGCAGGCTGTCGTCGTAGCGAATCACCGGCAGGCTGGCACGCCGCGCCGTGACCTGGGCACAGGACGCCTGCACGCGCGTGACCCACTGCGCCAGCTTCTCCTCATCGGGCTTCTTGCGCAGCTCGAGCAACTGCCGCCGCAAGCGGTGGCGGTCGGCGAGCATGGCGTGGTCGAGGTTTTTCAGCAGTTGGTCGATAGCAGGCGCTTGGTCAGTCATCAGGTGCGTTTGGGTCGTCTATTTATGCAGGGGGAGGATTGTCGCAGAAAACCGCCGCCGCGCGCGCCCCTCATTCGTTATCGCGGTCCTTGCGCCGGTAAGGGAACACATCGATGACCTTGCCGGCCCGAATCGCGTCTTGCAGGCTTTTCCAGTAGTCGGCGTTATACAGCTCGCCGTGCAGTTCATTGAACAGCTTGCGCTGGCCAGCGTCGGCAAACAGGAACGGCGGGAATTCTTCGGGGAACACATCCAGCGGGCCGATGGAGTACCAGGGCTCGGAGGCCATTTCATCCTCGGGGGTGCGGGGTGCGGGGATGTGGCGGAAATTGGCCTCGGTCAGGAAGCAGATTTCGTCATAGTCGTAGAACACCACACGGCCGTGGCGGGTGACGCCGAAGTTCTTCAGCAACATGTCACCGGGAAAGATATTCGCCGCCGCCAATTGCTTGATGGCCAGACCGTAGTCTTCCAGGGCTTCGCGCACTTGAGCGTCGTTGGCGTTGTCGAGGTAGAGGTTGAGGGGGGTCATGCGCCGTTCGGTCCAGCAGTGGCGGATCAGCACGGTGTCGCCCTCCACTTCGACGGTGCCGGCGGCCACATCGAGCAATTCGGCCAGGCACTCGGGCTCGAACTTGCTCAAGGGGAAGCGAAAGTCGGCGAACTCCTGGGTATCGGCCATGCGCCCGACGCGGTCGACGCTTTTGACCAGGCGGTATTTCTCGATCACCGTGGCGCGGTTGACGTTTTTCGACGGCGAGAAGCGGTCCTTGATGATCTTGAACACGGTGTTGAAGCCCGGCAGCGTGAACACGCTCATGACCATGCCGCGCACGCCGGGGGCCATGATGAACTGGTCATCGGTGGTCGCCAGGTGGTTGATCAGCGCGCGGTAGAACTCCGACTTGCCGTGCTTGTAGAACCCGATGGAGGTGTACAGCTCGGCGATGTGCTTGCCCGGCAGGATGCGCTTGAGAAAGCCGATGAATTCCGCCGGTACCGGCACGTCGACCATGAAGTAAGAACGGGTGAACGAGAAGATGATCGACACATCGGCTTCATCGGTGATCAGCGCGTCGATCTGGATGCCGCGCCCTTCGCGGTGCAGCAGCGGGATGACCAGGGGCCACTGTTCTTCATGGGTGTAGATGCGTCCTACGAGGTAGGCGCCCTTGTTGCGGTAGAGCACCGAGGAAAACAGCTCGACCTTGAGCTCCGGGTCCTTACAGACCCAATCCGGCAGGTTCTCGCGCAGTTGTGCTTCGAGGCGACGCAGGTCGGCCGGCAAATCGGCATAGGGCTCGCTGAAGCGGTAGTCGGCGAAGATCTGCGCGAGCATATCGGTGATTTTGCCGGCCGGCGTGTAGATGCGGGTCTGCGCCGCTCGCGCCCGACGCAGGCTCGGCCGGGTCGTGTGGATGAACATGCAGCCGTCGCTGATCAGGTCATGGCTGAACAGGCCGCAGAAAATCGAGTTGTACCAAGTCTCGGACAGCTCATCGTCAAAGCGCAGGTCAATCAGGCCTATATAGGCGCTTTTCACCAGCGGCCAAACGTCGATATCCAGCAGCGTGGCCTCGTCGAAGGCAGCCCGCAGGCGCTCGGTCACTTCACTGACCTTCTCTTCATACAGGTTGATACGCGCCGCCGAGGCTGCCTGCCCCAGTTGCCACTGGGCTTTTTCGAAACGTTCGCGGGCGCCGTCGGTGATCTGGCGAAAGTGCTCGCGGTAATCGTCGAAGCCTTCAAGGATCATCCGCGCAATAGCGAGGGCGGGCGTGGATTGCGACATGCGGGAAACCTCGAACGGGCATCTGGAAGCCCTGAGCTTAGCCAGTGAAGAGTGACAGGAGAAGGATGATTTTTTCCGACGGGTTGTACAACTTCGCGCAGATCGTACATTTATTTTCAGTTTTTTTAATTCGACCATACGGTCAATAAACACCCCCTAAAGTCGCGTTTCGCACGTTAAACGTTTCATCTGAAAGCCTGTAACCACGTGGCCTGGCCGCAGCAGCCGAGGCAAACCCGCACGGCGACTGGTTTTCAGCATGTGTAAGCATTTCGATACAGCCTAAGGGAAACCCTGATTACCGCAGTGATGGCACTTTGATATATACCGCGCCCTCTCCCACCCTAACAAGGTCAGAAGACCGATCCGGGAACTGGTTTTAATCGCCCGAGGAGCACTGAGATGTCATTGAGGAACATGAGGATCGGGCTGCGCGCCAGTCTGAGTTTTGGGGTGTTGGCCAGCCTGCTGGTGATTGTCGGCCTGTTTGGTCTGGGTCAGATGGCCAAGCTGCGTGAAAGCGCCCTGGTGATCGAGGGGTCGTGGATGCCGAGCATCGAGAATATCCATGACAGCGCGGCCTACGTGGCCAGCATCCGTCTGGAAGCGTTGCGCCTGGCAACCACCGACGAGTCGCGCGTGCGTGACAACAGCAAAGGCCTGATCAGCCGCCAACGTACAGAATTGCAAACCCTGCTGGACCATCACGAAACCCTGCTCAGCAGCGACCAGGAGCGCGAACTGCTCAAGCAGGTCAAAGCCAACGTGAACACTTACCTCACCATCGTCGGGCAGATGATCGCCCTGGTGGATAAGGACCAGCAGCAGGACGCTATCGACCTGCTCAACAACCGCCTGGCGCCACAGGGTGGAATCCTCACCAAGAGCCTGGAGGACATGATCACCTTCAACCAGAACGGCGTGGAAGCCGCAACCGATGCAGCGGCACAGGTGTATACGCGCGCGCAGTGGATTGTCGGCCTGATCATCACCGTTGCGCTGGTCGCCACCTTGCTGCTGGCCTGGCTGTTGACCCGCAGCATCACCGCGCCACTGGGCCAGGCCCTGAGCGTTGCGCGCACGATTGCCGCCGGAGACTTGAGCCAGCCCGTCGTGGTGCAGGGCCATGACGAACCGGCACAACTGCTGACAGCACTGGCAACCATGCAGGCGCAACTGCAAACCACCATCCGTGGCATCAGCGAATCGGCGCAGCAACTGGCATCGGCGGCTGAAGAAATGAGTTCGGTGATGGAACAGAGCACACGTGGCCTGCAAGCGCAGAACGACGAGATCGAACAGGCCGCGACCGCCGTGACCGAGATGAGCGCGGCGGTGGATGAAGTGGCGGGCAATGCGGTATCCAGCGCCGAAGCGTCCCAGGCGTCCGACGAAGACAGCAAGCACGGCCACTACCAGATCAGCGAAACCATCAGCTCGATCCAGAACCTGGTGGACGAAGTGCTCGGCGCTTCGAACAAAGCCGAGGGCCTGGCGATGCAGGCCCAGGACATCAGCAAGGTGCTGGAAGTGATCCGCGGCATTGCCGGGCAAACCAACCTGCTGGCGCTCAACGCCGCCATTGAAGCCGCCCGCGCGGGTGAGGCCGGGCGTGGCTTTGCGGTGGTCGCCGATGAAGTGCGCTCACTGGCCCAGCGTACCCAGGATTCCACCGAAGAAATCGAGCAGATGATCGCCGGCATTCAGCAAGGCACCCAGGACACCGTCAGTGCCTTGAACAGCAGCGCCGAGCACGCCGGCCAAACCTTGCAACGGGCCAACAACGCCGGCAGCGCCCTGGAAAAAATCACCGCTGCCATCTCGCAGATCAGCCAGCGCAACCTGGTGATCGCCAGCGCCGCCGAGCAACAAGCGTTGGTGGCCCGCGAAGTGGACCGCAGCCTGGTGAATATCCGGGACCTGTCGACCCAGACCGCCGCTGGCGCCACCCAGACTTCGGCCGCCAGCCAGGAGCTGTCGCGCCTGGCGGTGGACCTGAATGGGTTGGTGACGCGGTTTGTTCTGTAATCAATAGAAAGGTCATGTAACACTCGCCGGCTTATTGAGGTAGGAGCGTTACGTGAGACCTGTCGACACCTTGTACTTGCTGGGGCTCGCCGCCATCTGGGGCGCGAGTTTCCTGTTCATGCGTATCATCGCGCCAGAGATTGGCACGGTGCCGACCGCGTTTTTCCGCGTGTCGATTGCCGCCGCAGGGTTGTTGGTGATCCTGGCGATGATGCGCGTGCGCTGGGACTTCCAGGGCAAGTTCAAGACCGTCCTGCTGCTGGGGGTGATCAACTCCGGGATTCCCGCGACGATGTATTCGGTGGCCGCCCAGGTGCTGCCAGCGGGTTACTCGGCGATCTTCAATGCCACCACCCCGTTGATGGGGGTGTTGATCGGCGGGCTGTTCTTCAGCGAGCGGCTGACCCCGTCGAAAATCGCCGGGGTGTGCCTGGGGCTTTTCGGTGTAGGCGTGCTGACCCGCGCGGGCCCGGTGGCGTTTGACCTGGAATTATTGATGGGCGCGCTGGCCTGTTTGCTGGCGACTACGTGTTATGGCTTTGCCGGGTTCCTGGCGCGCCGCTGGCTGGACCAGCGGGGAGGATTGGACAGTCGTCTTTCCGCCCTGGGCAGCATGCTCGGCGCCACGTTGTTCCTGCTGCCGTTGTTTATCTACAGCGCCATCAGCCATCCGCCCGCGAGTTGGGGTGGGTGGCAGGTGTGGTTGTCGCTGCTGGGCCTGGGGCTGGTGTGTACGGCGTTTGCCTATGTGTTGTACTTCCGCTTGCTCACTGCGATTGGCCCCGTGAGATCGATGACCACCACTTTCCTGATCCCGCCGTTCGGCGTGCTGTGGGGCGCGTTGCTGCTCGACGAGCCGTTATCAATGGCGCATCTGTATGGCGGGGTGTTGATTGCGGGGGCGTTGTGGTTGGTGTTGCGGCCACGCAGGTCGTAGGCGCCGGCGAACCGGCACCTACGGGGTAGACATCAGCCTTTACGGAACACAAACACCAACCCAACAATGATCAACCCCATGCCCAGCAGGCTCAACAACGCCAGCCGATTACCGAAGATCAGGTAATCCATCACCGCCGTCACCGCCGGCACCAGGTAGAACAGGCTGGTGACGTTGACCAGGTTGCCCCGCGCGATCAGGCGGTACAGCAGCAACGTCGCCAGCACCGACACCACCAGCCCCATCCACAATACCGGCAGGTAAAAGCCGGCATTCTGTTCGAAGTGGAACGGCTGGGACGGCACGAATACCGCGCACAACAGCAGCCCGGCCAGGTACTGCAGCGGCAGCGTGCCCAAAGGGTTGTCGGTAATGCGTTTTTGCATGATTGAGCCGAAGGTCATGCTCGCCAGGGCCAGCAGGCCGAAGAGCATCCCGGCCAGGGACATCCCCGCCAGCCCGATACCCTGGTACACCACCATGATCAACCCCGCCAACCCGAGGCCAAGGCCGAACAGGCGGCGCCCGGAACGCTGGCGCTCCGTCAGCGCCACGGTCAGGATCGGCTGCACGCCCATGAGGGTCGCCATCACGCCGGGGGTGACGTTGAGGTCCAGGGCCAGCAGATAGAAAATCTGGTAGGCCCCCAACAACACCAGGCCGGTCGCCGCTGCATACCACAGCGGTTTGCCGGGGCGCGGCAGTTGCAGCTTGAGCATCGGTACGAGGATCACCAGACCGAGCAGGGCGATGGCAAAACGGATCAATAAGAAGGCGAAGGGCGACGCATGGGCCAGGCCCAGCTTGGAGAAGATCGCCCCGCTGCTCCACAGCAGGACAAACAGGCTCGTCGAGGCCGCCGCGGCCACGGATTGTTTCGAAAGAACAGACATGGTTACCACCTGTAATCAGGCAAAAAAAGCCGACTCAGCAAAGGCTGAAGTTCTGGAGTTTTTTCAGGCGTGCAGACGGGGACAGCGAGTCGCTGATCAGCCCGAAATGCCAACACCCGGCGGTGATACGACTGCGTACACCGGCGTGCGACTGACAGGTGGGGGGTAGTGACTGATCTGCGCAGGCTGCTTGTTCCCGCACGGTACGACCACAGCGTTGACCGCTGAATCGACTACCGCTATGCGCTGGAGAGCTGGCATGGGCTGATCTTGTATGGAGGGATGAAGAAGGCCTGACTATAACCAGCCGTTGATACGTTTTGCAATCACTTCACCAACGCCCTTGCGTGGCACAGTTTTCATGTGGCCCACAGGGGACGATCGCTATAATGCCGTCCAGTTTTTTCCAAGGACTCCCCATGCTCGCATTGCCCTGGCTGTACCTGGCGCTTCTTTCCATCGGCTATGTGCTGGCCTTGGCCTACGGGCAACTGGGCGTGCTGGCGCTGGTGTCCGTCGCCCTGCTGCTGATTGCCGGTTATGCCGTGCGCCAGCAGCGCACGCCTTGGGCACGCTACATCGGCCATGGTTTGTTCATTGTGCTGGCCCTGAGCCTGGCGATGCACTGGCTACCGGGCTTCTACAACGGGCGCGCCATCGAGCCGCAACGCTTTACCCCCGACGCGGTGCCCTTCTCGATGTACCTGAACCAGGACAAACCGCTGATCGGCTTCTGGCTGTTACTGGCCTGCCCGTGGGTGGTGGCGCGACGCTCCTTGCGCCTGTCGATCTGCGTCACGGCCCTGGCCTTGGCCCTGACCGCAATTGCCGCCCTCGGCGGCGCAGCCTTGCTGGGCGTCATCAGTTGGGCGCCGAAATGGCCGGTGCACGCGTGGTTGTGGGTATTGAATAACCTGTTGTTGGTGACCTTGGTGGAAGAGGCGTTGTTTCGCGGCTACATTCAGGGCGGCCTGCAACAGCGCTTCAAGCACCTGCCCTACGGCGAGAACCTGGCACTGCTGCTGGCCTCGCTGCTGTTCGGGCTGGTGCACCTGGGCGCGGGCTGGCAATGGGTGCTGCTGGCAAGCATTGCCGGTGTGGGTTACGGCCTGGCTTATCGCTTTGGTGGGCTGGGTGCGGCGATTGCCACGCACTTTGGGCTGAACCTGCTTCACTTCGGGTTGTTTACTTATCCGATGCTGGCTGGCTGATGTCTACCGGAGGCAAGGCGTTCCTGCGGATTGTTGCAAAAATAAGTTAAATAAGCGCCCGCTCCTGCCGATACTCCCTGAAAGCCTTGCGGATTGAACAATCATGCGTAATAACCAACCCGTTACCCAGCGCGAACGTACCTTCCCCGCTCAGCAACGGTTGATCTCCACCACAGATGCCAAGGGCGTGATCACCTACTGCAACGACGCTTTCGTCGAAATCAGTGGGTTCTCCCGCGATGAACTGGTGCGTGCCCCGCACAACCTGGTTCGTCACCCGGACGTTCCGGCGGCCGTATTCGGGCACATGTGGTCAACGCTCAAACAAGGCTTGCCATGGATGGGCATTGTCAAGAATCGCTGCAAGACCGGTGATCACTACTGGGTTAACGCCTATGTGACGCCGGTTTTCGACGGCAACCAGGTGGTCGGCTACGAGTCGGTGCGCATCAAGCCCACCGCCGAGCAGATCCGCCGGGCCGAAGCGCTCTATCAACGCATCAACCAGGGCAAGTCTGCCGTTCCCCAGCGGGACAAATGGCTGCCGGTGTTGCAGGACTGGCTGCCGTTTATCCTGATCAGCCAGTTGAGCTTCATGATCGGTGCGTCGCTGAATTCCCACTGGGGCTTTGCCCTGGCGGCGGGGCTGTCGGTGCCCTTGGGCCTGCTGGGCCTGAGTTGGCAACAGCGTGGCCTCAAGCGCCTGCTGCGCCTGGCCGAGCAGACCACCTCAGACCCGCTGATCGCGCAGATGTACACCGACAGCCGTGGCGCCCAGGCGCGACTGGAAATGTCGATCCTCAGCCAGGAAGCCCGCCTGAAAACCTGCCTCACGCGTCTGCAGGACACGGCTGAACACCTCAACGACCAGGCGGCGCAGTCCAACACCCTGGCGCATAACAGCTCCAGCGGCCTGGAACGCCAGCGCGTGGAAACCGAACAGGTGGCCACCGCGGTCAACCAGATGGCGGCGACCACCCAGGAAGTTGCCAGCCATGTGCAGCGCACGGCGGATGCGACCCAGGAAGCCAATCGCCTGACCGGTCGTGGCCGCGATATCGCCGGGGAAACCCGCGAGGCCATTCAGCGTCTGTCGCTGGCCGTGGGCGAAACCGGGGTGACCGTTACCCAACTGGCCAAGGACAGCGATGAAATCGGCGGTGTCGTCGATGTGATCAAAGGCATCGCCGATCAGACCAACTTGCTGGCGCTGAACGCGGCAATCGAAGCCGCGCGTGCCGGGGAGATGGGCCGTGGCTTCGCAGTCGTGGCCGACGAGGTCCGTCAACTGGCCCAGCGCACCGCCGAGTCGACCGGGCAGATCCATGCCTTGATCGCCAAGCTGCAACAAACCGCTGCCGCCGCCGTGCAAACCATGGACGCCGGGCATCGCCAGGCCGAAGAAGGGGTGGCGCGTGTGATGGAAGCGGATCAGGCGTTGGTCGGCATCAGCGAAGCAGTGGCCAACATCACCGACATGACCACCCAGATTGCGGCCGCCACCGAAGAGCAAAGCTCGGTAGCCGAAGAGATCAGCCGCAACATCAGCACCATTGCGCTGTTGGCGGACCAGACTTCGGAACAGGCGTTGAACTCGGCGCAGTTGAGTGAGGAATTGACGCATACCGCCAATACCCAGTACTCGCTGGTCGAGCGGTTTAACCGCTAGACCGCTATCGGGGGCAAGCCCCCTCCCACATTTACCGCGTACACCCCTTGGAACGCAGTCGAGTGTGGGAGGGGGCTTGCCCCCGATAGGGCCCTAGAGGGCTCCGAGAAACCGGGCAACCTGCACCGCCGCAGCCTCCAGATGCTGCTCATGACTGAACCCCGAAGCCTTCAACGGCTTCAAGTCATGGTCCCCCGCCACCAGCCACATTACCTCGATGCTCGGCGACAAATCATAGCCTTCTACCGCCACTCGATTACCCAAGGCATCGCGCTCGCCCTGCACGATCAACGTCGGCGTCTGCAGCCCGGCCAGATGCTCGACCCGGGGCTTCTCCGGCTTGCCCACCGCATAGAACGGATACCCCAGGCATACCAACCCATCGACGCCCAGTTCATCGGCCACCAGACTGGCCATGCGCCCGCCCATGGACTTGCCACCGATGGCCAGTGTTCCAGCGACATGGCGTCGCACCTCGGCATGCACCTCACGCCATGCCTGCAACAGTTTGGCGGCCGGGTTCGGCGGGCGTTTGCCGCCCTCTACGCGCCGCTGGGCCATATAGGGAAACTCGAAGCGCAACACGTTCACCCCATGCAGGGCAAGGCGTGCAGCCATGTCGGTCATGAACGTCGAGTCCATCGGTGCGCCGGCGCCGTGGGCCAGAATCAGGGTGATAGGCTCACGCCGATCTCCCTCTGCCGCGGCGTCCCACAACCAGCCGTGTTCCCGCACACACTGCGCCCATTGATCCCCGTCAATACTGGCCTTGTGCTCTTTGCTCATGCTTGCCTCGCTATTCAGTCTGCCTATAACTCCAGCCCAAGTGCCGCATTCGCTTGGGTTGAACCGTGGATGGGGAACCATGAACACTACATTAAGTACCGCCTATAACTACAAGGTGGTCCGCCAATTCGCCATTATGACGGTGGTGTGGGGCATCGTCGGCATGGGGCTCGGGGTTTTTCTCGCCGCCCAATTGGTATGGCCTGCGCTCAACTTCGACTTACCCTGGACCAGCTTCGGCCGCTTGCGCCCGTTGCACACCAACGCGGTGATCTTTGCCTTCGGTGGCTGCGCGTTGTTCGCCAGTTCCTTCTACTCCGTGCAGCGCACCTGCCAGACCCAGCTGTTCGCGCCGAAAATCGCCGCGTTCTGCTTCTGGGGCTGGCAACTGGTGATCCTGCTCGCCGCGATCTCCTTGCCGCTGGGCTACACCAGCTCCAAGGAATACGCTGAGCTGGAATGGCCGATCGACATCCTGATCACCATTGTCTGGGTGGCCTACGCCATTGTGTTCTTCGGCACCGTGGCCAAGCGCAACACCAAGCACATCTACGTCGGCAACTGGTTCTTCGGTGCGTTCATCATCACCGTCGCGATCCTGCATATCGTCAACAACCTGGAAATCCCGGTCAGCCTGACCAAGTCCTACTCGCTGTACGGCGGTGCGACGGATGCCATGGTGCAGTGGTGGTATGGGCATAACGCGGTAGGCTTCTTCCTGACCGCTGGCTTCCTGGGGATGATGTATTACTTCGTACCCAAGCAAGCCGAGCGTCCGGTGTATTCCTATCGCCTGTCGATCGTGCACTTCTGGGCACTGATCACCCTGTACATCTGGGCCGGTCCTCACCACCTGCACTACACCGCGCTGCCGGACTGGGCACAGTCGTTGGGCATGGTGATGTCGCTGGTCCTGCTGGCGCCAAGCTGGGGCGGCATGATCAACGGCATGATGACCCTGTCGGGCGCCTGGCATAAGCTGCGCAGCGACCCGATCCTGCGCTTCCTCGTGGTTTCGCTGGCGTTCTACGGCATGTCGACCTTCGAAGGTCCGATGATGGCGATCAAGACGGTCAACGCCCTCTCCCACTACACCGACTGGACCATTGGCCACGTACACGCCGGCGCCCTCGGCTGGGTAGCGATGATCTCCATCGGCGCGCTGTACCACATGATCCCGAAAATCTTCGGTCGCGAGCAGATGTACAGCCTCGGCCTGATCAACGCGCACTTCTGGCTGGCCACCATCGGCACCGTGCTCTACATCGCCTCGATGTGGGTCAACGGCATCGCCCAGGGCCTGATGTGGCGTGCG
>JABXJR010000120.1_pt1 | contig 15469 bp, 29 predicted proteins | sample 7431291 | NCBI WGS metagenome assembly JABXJR01 (sample SAMN14395756, study PRJNA613071) | wetland metagenome | isolation source: water samle H3 from high-altitude wetland | place: Chile: Salar de Huasco, high-altitude wetland | collected 2015-11-10 | reverse complement strand
TCTTTAATTAAATGCCGAAAATCCTTAGGAACTAGCTTTAACAGCCAAAAAGTTTTCCCTACTTTTTGTTTCCCCTGTAGAACAAGCGCACCTTCTGATGCTATTCCTTCCGGAAGATATAAAGCAGCCACACATGAAATAAGCCATCTATATATCAATTTGTTAGATAATTCTTGTTTTGGTGAGGTAATAGTATTAAATAAATCGTTTAATCTGGATATGCCATCCCATGGTTTAGACTCAATAAATTCTATTGCAGGATGGTAGCAATTTTTTTCCGCGATTAAGTTTATATGGTCGTATAAATCTACTTTTGGCACATTATTTTTAACGCATAAGTTAGAAATTTCTATAAAAAAGCAGTTTGATTTATTAATAATATTAAAATCCATGCTTTCTGAATAAAATTCAGGAGTATTGGTCATTAAATTATACTTGATATTCATTTTAAAATTTTTTATTAAATAAGCAATATTATCGGTTGTATTTAATGCCTTTCCTTTTTCGCTTAGATCAGGAAAATCATAAGTATTAAGCTTGGTTGTTTTTTTTATTTCAAATACAAGCTGTTTTTTTATTGTTTCAAGATCTATAACAGAATCATCACCACAATCAGCCAAATCCCATTTTTCAGGTAGGTTAAGCTTTGCAATATCAACAACATTAACTGATGAAGCTACGCCAACCAATCGCTTGCTTAAGATGCTCATGGCTTTGAATCCATTATCATCATTATCAGGCCATAATATGCATTTACGACCTTGTAAATTGGTTAAATCAACTCTGTCAGCAACACCCGAACCACCCATCCAAGAAATACATGCATAATCAGGTAGTAATTCCGTTGCTGCATCTGCTGTTTTCTCTCCCTCAACAATTAATACAGGTTTTTCCGGGTTTTCTTTTAGTAAATGAGCGTTATATACGGGCTTTTCATAGATTGGCCACCAAGTTGCAGCCCAATAATTTTGCAATGGGATTATTGGTCTAAACTGTTTTTTTCCATTTTTATCAAGCTTCACTAATCTTATTATATAGCCCAAAAACATACCATCATAATCGTAATACAACCACAATCCGGTAGCTGGCGGAAAATCTTCTTGTGTATAATAGATTTGAAGTGGTTTTTCTGCCTTTTTTTCAATTGGCTTGCAATGATGATAAATATTGCTTAGATCATCATATGCCTTACCGTTATCAACACCATGTAAATATGCATATAGACTTATTAAGTCACCACCTCTATCCCCTGTAGCAAAATCAGACCATAAACAATTATTGGTATTAACCTTGAATGAACCCGGTTTGTTATCGTTACGTGTAGGATTCCGGGCAACCCACTCATTACTTTTTAACTTACCATCAGGCAAATACTTTTGTAAAAACATCATTGTTGGGATTTTCGATTTAAGCTGGTCAAAATCCCTAGTATTTGGTATACTCATAGCGCAGTTTCCTTATCCATTATGATATTTATTGCGTCGACAATGCATCTAATTTTGTAATGACTGCAAACATCCTGTCGCTGGATCAGTGCGTGCAACCATTGCTCCAGCACCTCAATACCGTATATATTTGATTCATTCATAAAAAACTCCTGTATTTGAAATAAAAAAAAAGACCACGAACAAGCATAATGCTCATTAGGTCTTTACGTATATAGAATAACTTGTTAAAATCCTGTGCATATTTCGCCTACTAGTACTAGGTGTAAATAATCACCGCGCCTACGCGCAGTGTCCTTGCCGGTTGTGGTGACCAGCGAGGACACATCCTACTTTAGAATGTTAGAAAATGCCAGCGAAAACAAATAGTTTACTCTATAGAAATATAACGGACAGCTATAGCTTTATTATAAGTGTCCGTTGTTTGGAACCGGTGACAAAATGTAGGCCATATAGGCTATGTAGGCTCACCAACTTGCGTAGGATCGTAACTATCCGTATGCGTAAAGTCTAAGTCAGTATCATCAGGCAAATAAAACATATCTGGCGGCAACTGCACAGAAACCTTATGCCCTTCAGAAATACTAGACGCCACAGACCCAATTACTATAATGCCAATCAACCCAATAAGTATAAAAAATACAACGAATAATAAAGCCAATAGCTCTTTCACGTACGTCTTTAACCGCAATCTACTCATAGCGCGTAATATCCTTGTATAAAACCCCATTAATAGCCTTAAAAGTCTTATGTGGTATAACCATGCCGCAATTTGGGCATTTATAGCTTACAAAAAACCAGCGCCTATGCTCCTGCCATTGGTGTGATAGGTAATAGTTAGCCTCTTCACTACGCTTATCAACACATGCGTATAAGTCTATATCAAACATAATCCCTCATTAGCTCCTCTTTTAACGCAAGCAGACAATCCCCAAGCACCCTAAATGCCCGCGGTGACATTATAGGGTCAAAATGCACGGCATGTAAGAGCTCCTCTAAACGTGCAAAAGCATGGTTTAGGCGTTTATTGGTTTGTACCTGCTTATAGTGCCGCAATTGCTCTAATTCTTCACGTTCATCACAACTTAGGCTCATGCTTAAAACCCTCATTCTTTGCGTTATCGCTCTTAAACCGCCATAAATCATCCACACGCGACACAAGCTCATTAGCTATGTCATTTATCATCTCGGATGTTAACGTCTTGCCTGCGTGCACTAAGAGGGTATCTAGGGCATACATGCGCAACGATTTCTGTAAGTCTTCTTGTGTAACGTTAGGGTTTGGTGGTGCTATAAAGCTATTCTGCATCCTTTTGTACTCCATCAATAAACGCCATTATTTCCCGATACGCAGCTAAATAGCCGCCTGTTTCTGCATGTAAGAACGCAAATTGCCGTTCAGCACAAGACGAACGTACAAGCTCCTTATGCTTCATACGCTGTGCTATAAAGTCTTTAAACTTCTTGTCTGTGATTAACATATAATGGGGTGTCCTTTAAGTCCGCTATTAGCTGTCCATTTGTAGCTATCTCAATGCGTTGTTGTGAGCGAATCGGCACATGACCCAACTTGTTAAACCAACTCGCCCAACTCACATGAGATAACCCCGTTGCTTTTTCAAATCTATTCCCGTTTTGGAAATAGTCTTTTAACTGTTCTAATGTCATTTTTTTACCTCGTGTCTAAACTAATTATAGTAAAGTACTTGACAATTGTCAATAACAATACTATTCTAGCACAAATAAAACGAAACGGGGAAAGTAATGGAACAGATGCATCATCAGGTAGGTTTGGAATATCAGCAGCGACGGGCTTATGAGCTTGTTACTATGATTGAGTCTTTGAATACGACATTGGCTAGGTTTAAAGACCAGAAGAGTGTGCTTGAGGATGAGCTGCTTTCGTTGTTGCAGCATACGCATGAGGGTCAGAAAACTTATATGGTTGCTGACAAAGCAGTTAGCTGTAAGACGGTGAAGTACTACCGTGTTAATAAGGCCTTGTATTTAGCCGATAAGTCCGGATTGCCTGATGATTACAACCCAATTGTCACTAAAATTGACTACGAGGTTGATAAACATAAATACAAGCGCATGTTAGAATCAGCACCAGCTGATGTGGTTGATGTGTTGCGTTTAATGGTGGTTGAGACCGAAGGTAAGGCTGCTATTACTATCCAGTCGAGGAATATATAATGTCGAATACAATATTAGTTATTGGGGCTTCTGGTAGTGGAAAATCAAGCTCTATTCGCACACTTTCTGCAAAAAAACACGTTTATTATATCCGTGCTTGATAAACCGCTGCCATTTAAGGGGTATAAAAGCCAGTACACACATATTACTGGATGGGATGACAAGGAAGGTAATTACTTTGTGTCTGATGACTGGTCACGTGTAGCTAGGTGCTTGATAATGATTAGTGAAAAGCGTCCAGAAATAACGACTGTTGTTGTCGATGACTTGCAATACATACTAGCCAACGAGTTTATGGCGCGATCTTCCGAGCGTGGCTATGACAAGTACTCGGAGATGGCAGCACACTACTGGCAAGTTATTCGGGCAGCACAGAAACTACGGCCCGAGCTGTTTGTGTTTTTCATGTCGCACAATGAGGTTGACGCAAGTGGTGTGTCTAAAGTAAAAACCATAGGCAAGCTTTTAGATGACAAGATAACTATTGAGGGCATGTTCACGATTGTGCTGCAAACGAAATGCGATGACGACGGTTTTTGGTTTATGACGCAAAGTGGTGGTGCCTCTAGTGCTAAAAGCCCTGACGGCATGTTTAAAGACTTACTAATACCAAACGACTTGCAACTGGTAACTGACGCAATTATGGCGTATGAATTTTAACTAACGAAAAGGATATAAAAAATGTCTGATGGATTTTGGGATAATGTTTCTGGTGATGCTGGAGATGCATATATAAAAACAATGGCAGATGTATTGCCTAATAACACCATGGCGCTTGCTACCGTTGTTAAGTGTTTGAATGCGTCTTTTAACGGTTCTGATTACATTAATGTCGAATGGCTACTTTCTGATGGTGAGTTTAAAGGTCAGCATGTGTTTCAGAAGCTACATGTGTATGACGCAAACCCAGACCGCGCTATAAAAGCACGCAACATGCTAAAGCTTATGTTTGTTCAGGGTAATGTGAAGCCCGCTGACAGTAAACCACCTACTGACACGGTTTTAGCAGGTTTGGTTGGCATGGCTGCTGGCATACGATTACAAGAATGGTCTATGCAGCTTGAGAACGGCAACCAGGGTCATGGTAACTTTGTGTCGGAAGTACATCCGGTTGCAGGCTTTGTTTGTGAAACTGGTAAGTATCGTGACTTTAAGCCTGTTGCGCCTAAGTATGCTGGTGTTGAATCTGCTTTGACTCGTAACCCACGCGGTGGTGTTAGTGTTGAGCTTGATGACGATATCCCGTTTTAATATTGTACAGTATGATTATTTATAGTAGCATATAGTATTGTTTTGTTGCAATAGTATATGCTACTGTTTCACGTGAAACATGTTTTTTATAATAGGAGTGTTGTAAATGAGTAGCATTGAATTAAACCCGAACAAGCAATATGTGTTAGCTGGTGATATTTCAGCATCCATGCAAACCGTAGATCCAAAATGTGGCAATACGCCACGTTATAGTTACATGCTTGAGAAGTTTAAGCAGTTTATTAGTGAATCTATGGATTTTGATCCCGATGGTCCAACCGTTATGTTATTTGGTGAATCAGTAACCACATTCCCAAATACCACGCTTGAAAAAGTACAGTCATCACTAACTAATATACGCTTTGAAGGCTTTACCAATACTGATGCAGTTATCAAAGCCGCTTGGTCGCAGCATTTGGTTGAGAAATCCAATTTGTCAAAAGAAGGTAAAGCACATCCAGGTACTGTGTTGTTTGTATTTACTGACGGCCAGCCAACCAACCAAATGGCAGTTGAGCGTATTATTATTGAAATAGCAAACGCTATTGGCCGTGACGATGAGTTTAGCATTGGCTTTTTGTTGGTTGGTACCATTGATGCGACACTTAGTGAGTGGCTAGAGAAGATAGACAACGGCCTAACAGGAAAGGTGAAATACGATATCGTTGGAACACAGCCAATTGAAGGTGTAACTTTTCTTAAAGCTGTCAACAACGCTATAAACGAATAGGTTTGTGTTATGTCTAAAAGAAAGTCGTTATTCTACAGCCTCCTTTGGGTGGCTGTAGCTTTAGGGTTTACGCCTTATATCTACAAGTGTTTTGGTGTCGTTGCGTCAATGCAGTATTTGTTGTGTTATGGTGCTGAGAAACTTTTAAGTCTTGATAATCTAGTTATGTTTTATGTGATATTTAACTACTTTAAGGTACCAAAAGAAGAACAGCGGCGGCTGCTTAACATAGGCCTTGTTAGCGCATTGGCCATGCGGTTTGTGTTTATATTCACAGGAAGCTGGCTTATTAGTATGTTTCACTGGCTAAATTACGTGTTTGGTGTGTTTTTGTTTTATACGGGTTTTAAGATGCTGCGTGGTGGGGGTGATAATGACTCACCAGAGAAGTTTATCGCACGTGCGCAGTCACTATTACCATTCTTGCAAAAAGGTGCAATTATAGTGTCTGTTATTGAACTTTCAGACATACTGTTTGCATTTGACTCAGTTCCTGCAAGTTTTGCTATGACATCCAACCCTGTTGTTATTTATGCGGCTAATGTGTTTGCTATTTTAGGATTGCGTGCTTTGTACTTTTTAGTATTGAGCTATATTGAAGAAGCACCATGGATTGATAAGTTTTGCGGTGCGTTATTGTGCTTAATAGCTGGTAGCTTGGTTTTACCACTTATAGGGAGATTATTATGGGTTTTTTAGTTGGTATTGGAGTCGGCGTCGGGGTTTGTGTTTTGTTTCCTGGTGTTATTGTCTGGGTTAAGTCTACTTTGCGTGATGCGTTTAAGGATAAGTTATGAAACAATTTTCGGAAAAGCATTTGAAGTTACGTGATGATATGATGTATTTAGCTGGACAACTGGAAGCTTTGGGATTTCCTTTGTTTTCTGGTGATGTTCCTGATGGCTATTATCATTTGATTGAGTCTATTGCAAACCAATATCGTGGGATTTGTAATGCTGTGTTTGAGGGGATTATTGAGTGAAACTTGAGGGCGCATTTCCGTTAATAAATCATTTGCAGATGGATACTATAAAACAAATTATCACGCATATGAATGATTGTTCGCATATCGATTTAGTGATTCGCCACAATGGCAAGGATGTATATTTTGAAGCTGATTTCTTAAAGCAGTTATTTAGAAGGCTGGAGGTTGAAGAATGATTGATTATGAGAAGCTAAAAATCGCCGAGGAATTATGTGAAAAAAATGATGGCTATTATTTCAAGATAACCGTGGATTCTAGTTGCGGTTTAGGGAGACCACTTTTGTGTAATAAAGATTCCTACGATGAAGATTTTAATAATATTGATGACTTAATCGCAAAGCTACAAGAATTATCAAAACCTGAGCCTAAATATAAGGTTGGGCAAACTGTTTATATTTGTATAAATGATAATATTATAAGTTTTGTAATCAATGAAATAATAAAAGATATTGACTATTTTTATATCTTTTATACTGATGAAGGTGATTATATTGATGACGGACGTAGCTTTGATCAGTATATAGAAGATGAACTTTATCCCTCACGCGAAGCATTAATCCAGGCGAAAATAGACTATTGGAAGCATTTAAAGCAAGAACATTGTGAGCACTGTTATAGCTCTATGAGGTACGAAAGCGTGGATGGTGGAGCGGGTCTTAACGGCATTCTATGTTGTTCTAATTGCGGGAAAGACAAACCGGATCGTACACTTTCCGAAGAAAAATCGACACGTTCTGATGATATGTCGAAGGTATGTAACCATAAATTTCATTTTGATTGCTCACCTTGTGAATGTAATAAAATAAGTACGCTGAATGAAATGTATATATCATCTACAGTCTGCATTGATTGTAACGAATCAATAGTCTTGGAATTCATTATTTGTAATCAGTGCGGAAAGCATTACAAACGGGATTCTGGTATTTGCGAACACCAATCAGATGGCAATATGCGTTTAAGTATGCCGCCACAATATAAATGCATTAAGTGCGGAGCTTTTTATAGATGACAATAAAAGTTGAAGACGATGCGAAAATAATGATTGGTGGTGTCGATGTTACTAATAAGTTTAAAGGCAATCCAGAGGTCGAGATTAATACGCCTACGCTAACTATCAAAGCATGGGATAATACTATTCCCATGGACTTCGTAGTTAACGGCTTTAGCATCAAAGACACGATTATCGAAGTATTGCGCAATCATCGTATGCCTGGTGTTCTTGACGACATCGAATTAGACCATATGGCGTCACTGATTGCAGAAGTATTTGCGGTAAAATTGCGATTGAAACAGGGTTATTTATGAATGATTTTACAAAAGACGAACATGATTTATTCCTAAGGTTATCCAAGCCAATATATAGCATCAAAGACGTACAAAAAAAATTGGATGATGAGGCCAAGGCCCAAGGCTACGATAGTTACGAAGATATGATGAGAAAAATGGAGAACTTTAAAGTTCTTTTGCAATACAGCTGTGAAAATTTAAAGAATATTGATTTTCCAGGAATAAGGAATCTTAAATTTGAATGATTTCACGAAGGAAGAGCTATATGACCTAAAATACGCTATTGAAAAATTTAGCCAACCAGGTAAAGATTTTTTAGGGTTTTATAAGTTGAGAAATAAAATCCAAACCATGATCGATAACTATTGCGACCATGAAAAAATTAAAGAGACAGCTTGTTGTGGAATGGTTATTACATATACAAGTGTTCCTTGGTCTATTCCTAAGTGCCATAAATGCGGAAGGGATTTAAATGATAATCCCATTTAAAGCACCACAATACACATTAATATGCGGCCATTGTTACGACGATGACGGTTTGTTTGAAATTGGCACAGACTTCATAGCATTCTGTGTTAAATGCTTTTGGACTGTGAAGCTTAAAAGCTCGCCACATCCTGATTGGAGAGAGTGCGAAGATGACAATTAGCGAAAATCCATGGCAATGCCCTCGATGCCGGACCTGGCATTCACCCAGCAGCCTAAAGTGCGATTGCAAGCCAATTGAGAGAACAGCTTGCACTGATTGCTTTTTAGCCTCGATGAATTCATTTTCAATGCCGTTACCTGATTTAGATACAATAAATAAATTTGCAAATAGCTTATGCAAGACTGTTAAACATAACCCGCAAAATCCGCAACCAAAACCCGAGAAATCCGAGGATGTAGAATGACAAACGAAGAAATAAAACTATGTATAAGTAGGCTGCAAAGCTTAGTCGATATTCAAAGTAGCGATGGTAATTACAATTGCGGTCCTTATATGCACGGGATGGCTAATGGATTAATATTGGCTTTATCGGTATTCACAAGGGACAATCCTAAATTTTTAGATAAACCAGAAAAATGGCTTGATAAAGATGACGATCATTGGAACGATATTGCTTTTGTTAATTAAGGAGCGCAAATGACCTGCTACCTAGATAAAACATACTGTGCATCAACCAATCATTGTCAACCTAACATTAAGTTATTGTAAACCAAATACTAATTTATTTTGTATTAGTAGGTAATTAGTAGTTACGTACAAAACAACCCTCACGATTTGAGCTTTTTACGGTTATGTGCCGCCTAGAGGCCTGGAGGGTTTATTGTACTATACCATAAAACCAACGAATAGCATCCAAAGCATCATCTAAACTATAATACACTTCGGCAAAATTACCCTCACCACGCAACATTTCAAGACAGGATGTTTGGGTTGCTGACAGCTTATCCGGCGGTATTTTAAGCTCCATGTACAGACCGTGATAGTCTGCGTTAGCGCGTATAAAGTGGCAGTCAGGAAATCCGGGTATCATACCTTCTTGTTTAAGCCTAAACCCCTCGCTTATACTGCGTTTACCTTCGTTGGGGCAGTGATTCATTGGCAGCATATACAAGTCAGCAAATCGTTTAACGGCTTGTGCAAACTGCGTATGTGTCATCTTAAGTGTGCGATTATACGCCATTATCGGAAGGCTCGCGTTAACCAACCGTCCAAAAACTTAGCATTTTTAGGGTTCTTAACGACAAGATTCTTATAGTAGTCATGGAGTAGTAGCTTATAATGACTTAGCATATAAGCCACATAACGTGCATTGACTGCTTTTAGTGTTACGGGGCCTAATATACCATCTACGCGCTTATCATTGGGTTCGTCAAAACAAATACTTTGTAATAGTTTTATAGCTGTACCAGGGCCAATATTGACCGCTGCATCAAATGCTTTGGTTGCAAGGGTTAGGTCGGTAATGCCGTCAAAATTATACTTATCCCAAAAGTAGTGTCTGTATAGTTGTTTGGCTTCGGGTAGTGTTAGGTCTTTGATGGTTATATTAATGCCGTGCTGACGACAGAACAGGTCAGATATACCGTATTTGGTAACACCGCCTCGGTCATCAGGATCGTTTGAATAGCCACCTTCGTTTTTAATGACGGTATTAACAGCTGACTGGAACCGGTCTTCTTTCTGCCGCATCGCAAAATCCCTCTGCATGCTTTTCTAAATACTGGTGTGGTATAGACGCACAACCAACAATTGCTGCTAACACAAGCTTTACTATTTCCAATAGTAAAGTCTTCTGCGTACTGCGTTTACGTCTTTTACGGGCTGCCATAGTTACGCTCCCAAAAAAGGTGCGGGAAGAAAGTGACTTTACAAACAAAGGAAGATAAGCAGTAAAAACTTCCCGCACTATTAGTATAGCACGGGACAAGGGGTTTGCTATTGGTTTATATCATCAGCTAAGTTAGGAGCCTTAGTTGTTTGTAACTGCAAGGCATGCAAGTTTATAATATGGCAATTTATGGTTTGTATCAAGCTTAACATCACACTTGATAGCTCTTGTAGTTCTGTTAGTACCTGCGTTGTGATATCAAAATTATTCGACATCGATAATAGCCTTATCTTCTAGTATGGTTTCTACTACTGGAGCTAGAAACACCTGCTTCCAGTGGTTTGCTTCTTCTAGTAACCCTTGGAATCTATGGTAAGTTGCTGTGATGTTTTCTAAATCTTTACTTATGGCTGCTATGCGTTCTTCGATTTTTTGTAAGTACATGTTTATCCCTTGTAATAATGCCAACATCATCATTGGCATTAGAATTATAGCTATTTTTGGTTGTAAATCTAGATGTGGTTGTTGGTTACTGCAATAGTCTTTAAACCATGTATGTTCCTGAAATAGTTATAGTGGAATTATTAGCAAAATTCACATCTGTCCAGGTAGTAGTAGTTGTTGCTGTTATTTGCGCACCCATATTTATAGTTGTATTTCCAGGGTTATTTACTGCAACCGCACTCCCGGCAGCATAGGTTACGTTTTGAAAAAACCCACTAAATGTACATGCAATTGCAATAGAACTTTGGCTTGTAAATGGCAGGTTAATTACGGCTGCTATGCCAGTTGATGAACCCTTACTGGTCAACACAAGCGATATGTAAAAATGCACTACACTGCCAATCCTAGTATATATTCCTAATTGCGTAGAATAAGTAACACCAACAGATGCCCCACCAAACGCAATGCCTGGCGTAAACGCTGTATTACTTACATAGTTTGATAAAGTACTACCGCCGAAGTTAATACTAGTAGCCGCGGCAGCACCAAGTATTGGCGTTACAAGCGTAGGCGATGTTGAGAACACTAGATTAGTAGATGTCGTACCAGTAGCACCAGCCGCTGTATATCCCGTGATATTGTTGAAGGCCGTTATGCTTGCGGATGTTGCATTAGTGCCACCAGAAGCTACGGGGAGCGCATTTGCTAAGGTTACTATCTGCGCATTACTGATTGTTAAACCTGTAACTAAAGAACCGGCCGTATTCATAGTTTGGAAAGTCATTGCGGTTGGGGCTATACCAGAACTAGGAACAGCGGAAGAAGTAACGATTATCCTTGCACACCGAGTAAGTACGGCCGCGGCGGTAGCTGCGAATGTATCAAGGACAGATAAAACGTCCCCATTATTTACGGTAACGTTAGCTGAGTTGGTAACGGTTGTTGCACGACTTTTAATAAAACTTATACCGGCCGGATTAGTATCATTAGCCCATAGACCTACCGCACAAGTACCAAAAGCGTTACTTGTTGTAGTAGTTATTTGAACCGGAATTATTGAGCCCGTCGTATAAGCGCCAGCACCAATACCAATAGCATTCCCAGCTGATGGTGTGATTGTTACGTTACCGCTTGTCGAACTGAGCGTATTAGCAGATAGCAATAAATTACCAACTGATACATCGCCGCCAAAAGTAGCTTTTTGGGCATTATCTAGTGTTAATGCAGTTAATAGAGTACCGCTGGTATTAGTTGTGGTAAATGACCATGTAGTAGGTACAATACCAGTAGACACAGCGCCTGACACCTTGCCTAGTATCTGCGCTTTAGCAGAACCAAAAGATGTTCCGTCATCTCCGTAGAGATTGAAGTTACATAGTACATCACCGTTCTGCACTGTTGAAAACGCACCAATCGTTGTAGAGCGGGATTTAACCATGGAAAATCCAGGGCCATGCGCGCTATTCAAATAAGCTGCTACTGTAATTGTTCCTTGCATGCTATTTCCTGCAACCTGGAATAATCCAGCGCCTCCTGCGGTGATCTGCGTAACGCCTCCCACTAGGGTGGCACCCGTCCCATTCGGTATTATCGAAATATCACCGTTAACATTAGTTGATATAAGACTGTTTGTGGCAAGATTTAGATTTCCAATAGTAGCAGACGTAATACCCGCAAAGTTATCCGATGCGTCAAGCGTAGTTGCTGTCGTCTGCACCCAGTTCGTGCCATCAGAGCGTAGCATATGGTTTAGTGTACCAGAACCCGCCGGAAACGCGGCGGTTGTCCAAGATGGTAGTGCGGCAGCACCATTGGATTGCAATAGCTGTCCGGTTGTTCCGGCTGTCACCTGTTGCATGTTACCCGTTGCAGTGGTGCCTCCAGCCAACAAAGTATATGCGGTTAGCGTGCTTAATCCACTACCGCCCCGTGCTACAGTTAAACTACCAGACCAGCCTAGTGTTAGAGTAACGGCCTGTAATAACGCACTACCAGGCGTGCCGCCCAGGGTAAGAGTAACGTTAGTATCATTAGTGCGTGTTAATGCGGCTGGCGTGTAAACTGCGCCAAACTGTGCTGCAAAGTCGGCATATGTCATGCCTGCGTCATGGCCTGGCGTATAAGGAGATTGGGAAAAATATATCAAATCCGTACTTGCATTGGTAGTAATTGGATTTGCAATATAGATTTGCTCTAAAGTACGTGACATATTTATCCTTAAATTAAGTCATCAATATAGGGGTGTTATCAGTTTGTAGTATAGGGGTATTGTCGGTTTGCAGCAAAAAGCCGTCTAATGGTGGTATACCACCTGCGCCTGCGTAAAAAATAATTACTATTAACCCGCCGTATACACCATTCATTTTTATGTCCTTTAAAAAAACAAGGAGGTTTTACCCTCCTTGTGTATATGCCTATTAACCGTAAGAGCCAGCAGACAATTGCGCACTGATTTTAACACCGCTGTCTAATACAAGCACTAAATAGCTCGTTAGTTTTGCAGTATCAAGCAGACTTAGAACGCAACCACCAGTAGCGGAAGATATGGCGCTAATCTGTGTTGTAACGGCAGTACCATTAGCAAGACTTAAGCCACCAGAGGCAACGCTATAGCCTGTTGATGCAGCAGATTGCAGAGTTAAGCCATCAGCAGCAGAGGAAGAATATACTTTAAACGGTATAACCCGTGTCATGTTGGTTCCTGAGCCGTCTTTTAGCTGGATGGTTATTGTTGATGTGTTAGCAGCACCGGCAGCAGCTACGATAGTACAGCTTGCAGGATCTACTTGCGCAACAGGTGTTGCACCGTATTTCAGGTTAGTAGCGGTAACCGTTGTTGCAGTCATGGAAGTATTGGTACCGTCTTGCAATACAAACTTACTAGTAGCAGCACCAGGATCGGGAATCGTAATCACAGAAGATTGCCCAATAGTACCGGAAGCAATAGTGGTATTAAATGCACCACCTGCGTTACCAGCAGCAATGATTAACGTACCATTCGCAGCAGTTGCTGGGTATGATATAAAAGTACCTGCATCACCTGACGAACCAGAAGTAATGTTACCAGCAGTAGATGCAATAGCGCCGGATGCAGTTAATGCTCCAGTAATATTAAGCGCTTGGCCTAATGTTACAGTGGTAGTTGCCGCTTTTATGTTACCAGATGTATCAGAGAACACCGGCAACGCGTTAGCAGTGGATGCGCCACCTGAGAACGATACGCCACCAGCAGATGGGTCAGCATTAAATACCATAGCGTCAACACCAATAGCCAACGGCAAAGGCTCAACCAAGCTATAGAAGTTACCAGCATTAACAGAGCCAGCACCTACAGATACGTATTGACCTGCTTTTAGCTGCTCTAAACTTTGCATGTCTTCGGCACGCTGTAATACAACGGTTGCGCCAATGCTTAACACCACATAAATACCTTGTTGGTAGGTTGTAGTTTGTGTTTGCAATAAAACCCTATCACCAACAGCACATACTACGCTGTCAATAGTTAGAGAAGAGGCAGCAATCGTTAAAGTAGCACCCACACCGTTATTGTTAGGGCCATTGTAGTAAGTCCCCGCAATGTTAGACGTAGATACTAAGCGCACAGGCGTTAACCAGGGCGATAATACCGTTTGTGATATAGTCGTAGTCATTTTAAAATCCTTTTCAATTGGTTAGTAATATTACTATCGAAGTTAGCTAACTTCCCCACACAAGGTTTGTCGCAGTGGTTCCACTAGTGTTCACTAAAATGGAGAATATGGGGTGCCATACTCCTGCCGCAAGCCCCGTTAGAGCCTGTGTAGTACCGTCCCATTTAACATACGAGACGTTACCGGTTACGCCGACATAAAGCCAGCGTGCAAATTCTACGGAGTTATTAGCCCCGTAATAGGTATCTAATGTAATACTGCCAGTACGAGCAACTCCTGACATAACCCGTGTTGGGCCTGTGTAGGCATTGGGATCTAATGCTGGTATAACGGATAATTGCACTGCCATTGTGTTGCTCCTTTAGTCTATAGCTTTATAAATATATTGAAATAGGTTGTTGGCTGGATAATGGAAAATGGTGTTGATGTACCACTACCAAGCCCTGTGTTTGCAGGACTTGTGGATTGCAAGCTAATATTGGAGCCAGCAAAAATTGCACCTCCAATGCCATCAGGGAATCCATAAGTATGTCTGTGCGGCGGTAGGTTAGCTTCTATTAACGTAGCGTTCTCACCACCTTTGTTCTGACCCAATACAGTAGCAGTCAATCCAGCTCCAGCACCTGCTCCAGCTAATGCGCGACCTAACGATAATGGCAATGTCATAACATTACCGGCCACAAAGTCAGCAATAGCCGCAACCATGGTATCACCTGGCGCTGTACGACCACCAGCAACCGGCGCCCAGGTATCAGAGATAGACGTATATAGTGTGGCATAAAGCTGGAATGCCTCTTGCGAGGCTTTGTTTGTAGCACCAGAGCCCACCGTACCAATAGTGCCGTCATCCATAGCAACCCAACCTTGAGGTGGTGTTGGTGTTAAGCTTACACGAATATCGCCCGTTCTTGGTGTTTGGTCAATGGCATCAATTTGGTCGTAGCTGTCAAACTCAATGTCAGGGGCTACTTCGCCTAAGAATAAACAAGGCTTGCAAAACTGTACGTCGCATATTTCGTTCAATGGCATTTCAACCTGGATATACACTGCGTCATCATTGGTTTGTAGCCCTGGTGTTCCTATTGAGTTACCACCTGTGCTTGGTAATGTGAATGTCGTAACATAAGGAAACCAATCAGTAGTTAATGTATAAGTTGCCTGAT
>JABXJR010000118.1_pt1 | contig 15686 bp, 29 predicted proteins | sample 7431291 | NCBI WGS metagenome assembly JABXJR01 (sample SAMN14395756, study PRJNA613071) | wetland metagenome | isolation source: water samle H3 from high-altitude wetland | place: Chile: Salar de Huasco, high-altitude wetland | collected 2015-11-10 | reverse complement strand
GCAACTTTAAAACAAGATATATCGATTGGCATATACCAAGTATATTGGAAAGCGACCATGACAAGAATTGTATATTTTGCGATCTTGAATTTTGCCAACACGAAGAAGCTTCGGAGTTTGATATATTTGTAAAACAAGATGAGAATTAAAACAAGCTCATCACACATTTCCCATCCATCAAAACCCAGCCTACAAGCTGGGTTTTTTTATATAAAATGCAAAAAAAGCAAGCACAAAAAAACAAAAAGCATGAAAACGGTAGGCCTTATGGTAGTATAAGTGCTTTTTGTTTTTGAATACAATAGTTTAAGGCTTGCTTTTTTTGCTCCTTATAAAATTTTTTCGCTGGACCCTCCCCCCTCCTCCCCCCACAAGGGATAAAGAAAAATAGTGCTGAATATGTGAGGTTTGGAAGATTGGTTGAAAAAATGCCGTGTAACCAGAAAGCACAATAACGTGTATTTTCTTTCTTCTTTTTAAAGAATAAAAAAAGAGATATAGAAAACATTGCTTTATTGCTGCCCAATGTTTATAAGGCTTTCAAGCAGCAATAAAACAGCAATGAAAAGCAATGAAGCAATAAAAAAGGGAATAAAAACGCAGAAAACCACTGTTTTTAATACTTTTTTGGCTTTTTGACGCTATCTATTCTCCAGATCATCCTCTGAAATGAATTTATAAGTGCATTTTTTTATTCAAAAACTTACTAAATCCCCCTAAACTGATCAGGAAAAATAAGCACATAAAACCACATATAAGTACACAATGGCACGGAATTATCATTCCGAGAAATGTACTTTTATGTTATATTTTGTAATTCTTTGTATTTATATGTACTTGTTTATACTTATATTTGCCAAGTAGAAAAATTTTGTAAATTGATGCAATGGATAGTAAAAATACTGGCATTTATACGCAAATGGTTCAAAAAACCAGAGCTAGAGGCCAATAAAAGCACCAATGTGCAGATAAAAAACACATTAATGAACCATGTTCGCGACAAATTCAATGCGCCTACAGAAGCCTTTGTACCAAATAACAATAGAAAACATACGCCTGGACGTAGGTTTTTTTACATCAATGGTAAGAAAAGAATCAAATCATGGCAATAAAAGGTATATATATCAGTGCCAAGGAAGCTAGTAAAGTGTATAAATGCACACCTGTACACGCACGACGCAAGCTCGCAGCATTAGCCAAAGTTCTTGATTTATTCCGTACTAGAAATCTTCAAGGCGAAGTAATGATAATACCGGACATTCGCCGCATTACCTACCAGCAGTTTGCTGATGCTCTCAATGTTTCGCTGGATGAACTTGAAAAAGCAATGAAATGATATTGGCTACCTTACATATTGAAGGTATGAGTGAAGCTTTTCCACGGTTATATGTTATGGAACAACCTGGAATGAAAGACATAGTTTCATGGGCTCATACCAATGCTTTTGGCAATGTTACCAAATACAGCGGTGAAGTAGCCAATATTCATCATCAATACGACATATTTTACAAATTGACAATCAAAAATGTAAAATATTCAAAACACTAAGCCCCCAATACTTCAAATTCTATAAAAAATCACACAAATGACCACCATCAACAAACCACAAACTACATTTACCAAAACTATTGTAGGTAAAAGCTGCACAGTTAGGATTACTGTACATCTTTTCAACGCCATTGCACTACTGCCTCCAACAATACAAGGCGGCTCACCCGTGCCAGACTATTTTCATGCCATAAATATTGTTGTACCAGGATCACAACCTTATACAATTACCACACCTACATTGGTGTTTAAAAAAGCATTTGCAGATTCATTGGCACTTGCCCAACTATTTGCCGACAAACAACCTAATGTTAGTATGGAAATAAAGCAACCAATGGTTACTATTCTTTTAGCTCAAGGTTTTAAAGAAGATATAAGCAATCCTGGTGCATCCATTCTCTTAAACTAACAATTGTAAAGGTGCAAATGAATCAATCAGAGCAAATCTTGCTACGACCGAACTATAAGCGTATAGGTTTACTGTTCAATACGGAAATGGCCATCGCAAATATTCATCTTACAAAAACCGAAACAAGGCGCTTGCACAGGTCATTAAATCATATTAACCAATATGCAGATGATTATGTTGTGGGTACTAGCTATATTAAAGATGGCGAACTATACTTTCCAGTGTTTGAAAAACGAAAAGCAGATCCAGGTATAGCGATAAAAAGTCCATACGGCCAAGTTGGTGATTTAATGTGGCAAAGAGAAACGTATTTATTTCACCCAATACCTGTGGAGGGGTATAAGTATAAATCGGACATGACAAAGGAGCAACTGGAAAGCCCCATATTTAAAGATAAAATACTTAAATGGAAGCCATCCATCCACATGCCAAAAGCTGCTTGCAGATATATGGCACCTATTATTGATGTGCAATTGGACAGATTGTATAACATAGATGCACAAGGGGCAATAAATGAGGGTATAAGTTACATAACACACCCTGCGTCATTTAAAAAACCACAATTCAATTACAAAAACTACATGTTTAGAAAGGGCGATACTGTGGCAACTCATTTTTCTGATCCGGTGGAAAGTTTTTTAAGCCTCTGGGAGGCTACCTATGGCATTGAAAATACACATAAGAACCCGTGGGTTTTCGTCATTAAATACGCAAATCCTCCAATATTATTATGATAAACATGCAGCATTTAATATCGTACTTATGGCTAATCCTCTTTATTTATTTAACCATTGGCTCTGTAGTAGTTATAGTTTTTCTATTTTTTAAAGATTGGCGAAAGGCTTTTGCTGCAGATCCTATACACAAGGCCTTAATATTTCAAATATACTGCATAGTGATATGGCCAGCAGTTGTATATATGCTAGCAGAAGAGCTGCTAGATGAATATAAAAGTAAAAGCAAAAACAAAAAACCCAATAGCGACAGAAAAAGCTTGTAAAATGTAAGTAATACGACCAATAGATAATGAAAAAAACCACAGCCATATATTATAGCACCAAAACCGGCACTAACTATCGAGTAGTTTCTGTTGGTGCTAATTATGAATATTATGAGTGGCAGTCTATTGGTGATACCTGGACAAAAAACAAAGTAATTATTGAAGTAAATCCAAACTATACTCTTTTGTTAGAAATATCTGTCTTTGGAAGGCATGTACAAGTAAAAACAGAAGATATGAATGCCTCAATAAAAAATGGGGTATTCCAATACATACAACAGGTTAGTAATTGATGCGTGATGAGAAAAAAAATAGCACTTTTAGCGGCTATGTTCGCTATGAGCTTTGCCAATTCAGGTTCAACAACACACTCACATAGGCGAAATAGAACCATTAGAAAAAGCCCACTAACAAAAAAACAAATACGGCAGCGTTTGAAAGCAAAAGCCGCAAGAAAAGCAAGACGAAAAAACAGAAAATAACATGGCAAATAAGAATAAAATATCAAAAACCAAGGCATTGTACCTTATTCAAAGTCAACTTGATACTTTGGAGATGAAAATTGATGATATTGAATACAAAGTTGAAAGTATTCAGCATAGAAAGCGATTCAATTTATCAAATACCCAATTTAATAAACTGATACTTGCTATAATGGCAGGTTGTACCATAGCCGGCACCATCAAATATTTATTTTATTAAACCATGAAACCACCAGAGAAAAAGCATTTTTCTATGAAAAAGGTGATACAGTAATTACCTATCAGTATTTGTATTCAAAATAAAATACTATCAATGACTAAAGCGGAAGCAGAAAAAGAAATGTTACAAGGCAAAAAGGTAACTCATACTTTTTTCCTGGATCACGAATGGATTTCCATGAAGGATGAAGACACAATCGTTACCGATGATGGGTTTGAGGTACCTAAAGATGAGTTTTGGAAACACAGGGTCAATTATGATTGGGCGTATGGCTACTCAATTTGGAAAGGTTAATAAACAAACAATGAAGTACAACGTCATTTATATAGATCCGCCGTGGAAAATTAAAGCTGGAAGGCCAATAAACGGATATAAAATGGAAAACGGAAAGCAACTATTTGTGGCCACCTCCAATAAAAGCCGAAATACTGAATATCCATCAATGACAGTTGATCAAATAAAACAATTAAATATACCTGCAGTAGCCGCCAATGATTCACACCTATATATGTGGGTTACAAATTCTCATTTGCCAGTTGCATTTGAAATTATAAAACATTGGGGATTTAAGTATTCCACTACAATTGTGTGGGCAAAAAATAGAATGGGTGGCGGACTTGGCGGCACTTATAGAATAAACACAGAATATTTACTATTTGCCACAAAAGGCAAATTGAAAGCTCTAAAAACCGTTGATAGCACTTGGCACAACGTAAAAAGAACTTATGAAAACGGCTATCCAAAACACTCAAAAAAGCCTGATTACTTCTATGAAATGATTGAGCAAACATCACCGGGTTTAAAGCTAGAAATATTTGCACGTCAAAAAAGAGAAGGATGGCATATTTGGGGAAATGAATTACCAAACGATGTAGAATTATAAAATAAAAACTAAATATTAAAAATAATGTCATTAACACTAGAAGTATTAGCCTTTTCAGGCAAAGAAAACAAAGAGTATTTGAAACATTTTAATGCAGTTAAATTCTGTGTTGAAAACGAATTGTCATATCCAATAGAAACAAAAGAGTTTTTTAAAGGCAAGGTTAATGGGTATGATTTAGACGAGATCAATAGACCACATGTTCTAAATTACCTTAAGGAAGGTGTATCAGTACCCTTAAAATACACTTATGATAGATTGGTGAATGAGGTCAAAATAAAAGTTTCTGAAATTACACCAAGTGCAGAACTTATTATCATAAAACTACACTAAAAAAATGATAACATACAAGGAATTTCAAGAAGCATTAAAGATTGTGAATGAATATAAAACACAACTTGAAGCGGATGTTAAGGAAGTTGCCAAAGAAGTAAATAGCATTGGAAAATTTGCCAATGTTAATGCGGAAATGGCGTTTTCTAAAATAGATTGCTCTGTGAGATTGTATAATATTGTAAAGGCATATTTCTATCAGTTTGATATAGCTTTCAACACGGAAACCAAAATAAGCGAACTATCAGAAATATCTATTTGCAAGTTTTTAGAATGTAGAAATGCAGGTAAAGTTACTTTGCTAGAGTTAAGTGAGTTGTGTTTTTATGCAGGAGTGTCGTTAAAACCGTAGGCGGTTGGGGTTTAGTTTTTTTTTTGCGTATAACGGTTCTGAATGAAAAATACAAATAAAATGCCTAAAGTTTCTAAAAAAAAGAAATCAAAACCAGTGTTACCAGCCGTTTTTTCGGTTTATGTTTCATGGAAAGAATTTAATGAAGAAGATAAGTCAGATTTAGAAGCCCAAAGATTATTTGAAAAAAGCATTATTGGATATGTCGAAGTGTTTAATTCACTTCCTCCCGTCGGACTTATGATCGGCAACGGAAGTTGTGATAACGCTGAAATAAAAGAATTAGTATTCAATGGAATAGACAATTCAATTTTTGTTCATTTGGCGTTTTAAACCTTGTATAACTCGGTTAATTAAGCAGAAAAAAAAATTATGAAACGAATTTGGAAATGGATTACAGCAGGATTTCGTAAACCGAAATTATCAATAGAATTGAAACACGTTATCACTTATTCAGATGGAACAAAAAGAGAACTATCAGAAGAAGAAGCATTCAAAGAAACGGGATGTAGAATTACCATTAAAGAAGTGAAATGATGTTAGCCAAAAACAACAATGGAGTAAGTATTATGACGCGATCGGCGAACAATTATTAATGAATAGATACAATGATAGATATATTTATTGACGGAAAAGTAAAAGGACTGTACACATGCTACTGCCACTTATTTGAAAGTGTAGAAGCTTTGAAACAGGCATACAGACAAAAAATAAAATGATTGAAGAAAAACCATACGATAAGGTTGAATACACTTGGTTGCGTTATGTAATACTATTTATGATTAAACATAAATCTTTTAGAGCAAAATGGTTTTTATGGTTGTTCAGGAATTGGACTTCGCATATATGCTATAAAAATGGCAAGGTCGTTCAAAAGTTCCCTGTAAATCATTTTACACGGTTCTTTTAGCTGATGCTGCGGATTATTAACAACAAAATATCAATAGAATGAAAACATTAAAACAAGTACCTTTAGAATTAGTAGAAGTCGAGTTTATACCCGAAACTTCTCAAATGGAGTTTGGCAAACTTTACTACTCAAAAGAGTATAAAACAACAAATCATCTTTGCCCTTGTGGTTGTGGTCAAATTACACCAATACCAGTTAAGGAAGGGGAGTGGAATTTATCAATCAATAATGGCAAAGCAACTATAAGCCCGTCAATACTTCAAAGAATGGGTTGCCAAACTCATTACATTATCACGAATGGAAACGCAAATATTGTTTAGGAGCAGAAACGTAGCAGTTTCAGCTAACATTTTGCAGCCTTGCGAAGGCGGGGACTTTAACCACTAAATTTAATTAGAAAGATGAACAATATTTTAACAACAAAACATTCAAACGAAGCCGCTAACCCCCGCTTTTGCAAGGGTGCTGTTAGCAGTAGGGCTTTGCTTGACATCCCTCAGTATTCAAGTCAAAATGTAAAATTTTTTATTGGAGACACTGTTCGTTCTTACAGGTCGGCTTTTGATAACAATAAGCCTTTTAAAAATCACTTTATCGAAGGTGTAGTTATTGCAACTACGGATAAAGTTTTAGGCGAAGGATATTTGGTTGTAAAGTGGCAAATAGAAAATTACTTTGGAGAAGTTTACAAGTTTAAAATGCCGCATAATGGAACAGACACCTTCTCCATCAGCTTGAGTAGTCCGTTTCTGGTCAAGAAAAATATATGTCAGTTAGCAATGGCGCTTTAGCCTTACTGCTAACCTGCCGCAGGTATGTTTAGTTTTTAAACCGTAAATTGAAAAGATATGTTGAAACCAAAGAAGGGGTTTGTTCAAGCTCAATTAAATATTGAACGATTAACACCGATACAATGGGATGGGATTATGAGAGCAATGGATGCTTATGCCGAGCATTACAACGAAGAGCAGGTTAAAAAATTAAATATACCTGCTGTTGTAGGGCGCAGCGAACAGTTATTGGCGTTTAAGAAGTGGGAAGCTGAAAAATGCAAACTACCTTGGGATGCCAGTCCAGAGCAAATTATTGAACAGTACCTAAGCCAATAATTGCCTACAACTGTCCGTATAGGCGCAGTGCCCCATTGCGCTTATACTAAGTTAGCGAGCTAATAACCGAAACTTTAAACAAACATATATATGGACGAAAAAACAATTTATACATTTCAACTGGAGAGTATTATTACTGCATTGCAAATAACCGCACGAATACACGACAGCCACAAAGGGACAACTTGCCATGACCGTTGCGTGAGAGAAGCACTAGCATACGCCAAAAATGCGTTGAAAGATCAAAAAGATACTAAAGTGAACTATATGACCGGGAGCCAAGAATAAATGCAATGATTAAAGAGGTTATTTTCTCAAACAAAGAAGGCTTTGGCTATATATCAAATACAATGGCAGAAATGTTATCCACAGTAAAACTACATGCAGAGCCGTTGATATTTGGCAACTTAGAACTATTGCCAGGCAGCGAAACAGATCTTGAAGGTTTTTTATGCCGCAAAATTCTCTATATGGGGCACAAAACGCCCAAAAGCAAGTGCAGCATATTCCTTCCCAACGGTGCTATTAATTTGTTGTTTTACCTTGGTGAAGATGATAATGAACATTACTTTAAATCAATCTTTTACTTGTCACCAACCAGAATATATATTCAATATCAACCAAATGGAGGTAGAGATTATAACCGTGTAAACGGAAAATGGAAATGATGAAACAATAGTGTCCTAAACGTTTCAAATTTAAAATAGGGTGCTTGATATTGCTGGATTCATTGATTAAAAAGTGGTGTTTTCAAAAAGCAACCCCTGTTTAGCAAATGTGGGTGGTGCATTTATATTTTCAAAGGGCTTATCAATCCATTGTTGGAGATTTATTTTAACAAACAAATTAAGCCTTATAAATGCTACCAGGTTGGACAGGTGCCATTGATACTTAGCCATGGCTTTCATAGCTTTTAGAATGAGGATAGTTATCAGGGCTGTCCATATTTGTATCATCACTGCATTCTCGCTTGTTCCTATGAACGATTTGATATGAAGAAGTTGCTTTATATCCCTAAAAAATATCTCTACCTGCCACCGGCATTTATACAGCTCGGCAATGGTACTAGCTGCCCATTTGAAATTATTGGTGATAATCTCAATTTCTTGCTGGTTTACATCATCCCAAACAGCTATACGCCTTAGTTGTTTAGGATACTTTTCCTTTGATAAAGTGTTTTTAAGTTCAATAATTTCATCTTTTAGTAGGTGCTGATGGCGCTTGGCTGGCAACTCATTCTCTTTTGTAGTGATGAATTGGAGGTTCTCTTTGTGACGAATAACAAAAAACACACCCTTGCTGTCCCAAATATTTAGCAACGAAAAATCATTGTAAAATCTATCTGCCACTATCACACTTCCAGCCAGTAAGGGCACATCGTATGCCCCTTTATTATCAGCAGTTTTGCCATTTGTAATGTTTACATAGGCGGGCAAATTGCCATCAAAGTCAAGCAGTGTATGCATTTTTACCGCACCTTTGGCTGTTTTGTATTTTGCCCAATCAAATAAACTCAGGCATAAACTAATGGTTGTAGAATCTAATAGAAATATTTTTGACTTGATTTTAAACTTCACTTGCTTAAACTTAGCCTGCTGTCCTAAATGATTTAACAGTTCAAAATAGTATTCCTTGAATAACTCCCAGCAACGATGTTTGTTTTGATAACTGATGCTGGACTTAGAAGGTGCTTTGTTGATGCCCAAATGATTCAAATTGCCTGTGGCCGATCTCAATCCGTTACTAATATCCCGCACCGATTGACTCTTGGCAAACTGGCAAAACAACATCGATACCAAATGCGTCCAACTGTTATAGCCTTTGCAATGTTTATCCGCTTTGACCTTCGCTACAAGTTTTGAAAACTTTTGACGGTCTAGTTTTGAAATAATCTGAGAGAACAAGCTTAAATTTGCCATGAGAGAAGTTGGTTTTTGTTGTGCACCTCAAAGGTAACTTTGAGATACTTAATCCGCTTCTCTCATTTTTTTTTATTTAGGACGCTATTGATGATGAAAATATAATTAGATTTGCACTTATGAAAAAAACAATATTACTTTTAGCACTGCTTGTTTCCACCATTGGGTTGTACGCAACCGAAAAAAACGACATTTTAAACGAGATATGGTCATATTACGAAAAGACAATAAATTCTGCCAAATATACCAATCCAAAAAGTGAAATATGGACATCAATATATGGCCTTGCAAGTTCTGAGTGTGAAAAAATAACAAAGGAAAGTGAAACAAGGGGATATATAGATGCAGAAACCAAAAGTAGCCTGGTAGAAAAAAGCTTTTCATTTGAAATGCTACCAGTCGATTCATCTTATAAAATAATTTTCAATATAAAGTATAAATACAGATATACAGCCGATGGCATTTGGGTTGATGGATCAACAGAAAAGTACAAAACAAAGTTGAAACTAAAAGTATATGAAGCACTGAAGGGTGAGTTAGTGTTGTCGCCAGAGCTTCAAAAAAAAGTAGATGATTACAATGCTCTGCAGACAAAAAGCCGAAAAAAAATAATTAAAGGAGACGATTACTAAAAAGCATAAGCATTATATGAAAAAGGATATTCAAGAGTTAAGAATCAATTACCCATACGGTTTGTACCAACAAAACCCAGAAGAATTTTACATTGTAAATAGAGAATACTCAGATTTGGGTACAGTAGAACGTGGTATTCGTACTCCTGAATCCAAAATCACACTCAACCCAACACAGCACGAAAAACTAGCTAAATTGTGCGGTTTAAATGAAGGTTCAGGAGGATATTTTTTATATAATGATGGTAATGCCCCTTGGAGAAAACAAAATTGTGCAGAATACATTCAAAAATTGGCACAATTCGAAGAAATACTAAATTATTAAGTTTACTTATATATTTTCAATTCAGCAAGACAATAGTTTTGCCGAATGACTTTACTTAACCCTGTAGCACAAAGAGCTGCCAATGATCAGTTTATAATACCTATACTGTTTAATGAACTGTTTGAGTTATACTCAGCTGGAGACATTAACGAAATCTTATTAAATACACTTTATATGGCCGTTTCTAACCCAAACCTTGAAATTACTAGACAAGAACTGTTTGAAAGTGTGCAAGCCATAACCAAAATTGCCGAAATACTTCGAAAAGTAGAAAAAACGCTGCCAAATTGCGCATAAATCTACAATACAATTAAATACATAGACGCACACATAAGTACATAAAGATACATAAAAGCACGTTGCATTTTGTATTAACCTACTACTGAGCTGAGATTTGCGATAGTTACTCGATATGAGTTTATCGCGAAGTCAAAAAGCCCTTGTATATACCGGAATAGCAGCCGGTATTTATGCTATTGGCAAAAATGTATATGATAAGGTCCAGGACATAAGTAAAAACCTTAAATTCTTTTTTGCTGGCTTTAGTCTCGAAGGCTTTCCGAAGGATGCAAATGGCAAAATACTGTGGAATACACTGCGCACTAGCACAGCCATAGGGTTTTACAATCAAAGCATGGTGAGCTTAAATATTTCTGATATTTGGCTAAGTGTTGAGTATTATGACAAGGCAAGCAAACAATGGTTCCCATTTGCTGCTAGTGCCAAAATAAAGGATAGATTATCCATACCTGGTAAGCAAACCACTACCGAAAGATTTGTACTTGATGTGAGCTTAACCGAGCTTGTATTTTCTCAGTTTTGGAAAGTTATTGCCGAGCCAGTAAAGTTCAGGGTGGTAACTGTATTGACTGTCTTAGGTACAAGACAACGAGCAGAGCAGGTATATACAGTAACTCTTCCTGCCAACTTTATTGCCTACTTCAAGGCATTTTTAGCTGCACGAAAAGCAGGTACTAATGGTATTAATGGAAACGCACCAAAATGGGTGCATGATATATGGGCTGGCCAAAACGTACAAAGTACCAATTCACATGTAATTGGATATACTGCGTTAACCAAACGAAAGTTAAAACCAGGACACGAATACTCTCCATTAATAGATGGCACAAAAACACCGAACAACCGTGTTATTGTAGATCCGAATGCTTCTGTAGAAAAAACGGTTCAAATACTTGACAGTATTGCTACCGATACGAAATATCAAACCCAAAAACTAGCTAACCATTTATACAGAACCAACATCAAAGAATTTGGCCGCAATATTTGGCAGTTTTTATATGATCACATACAATATAAGCTAGATATAGACGGTGAAGAAGAGTTGCGAGAACCTGCACGAGCTTGGAAAGATAGAGCCACTGGTATTGATTGTGATTGCTACGCACTATTTGTTTCCACCATCCTAAAAAATAAGAATATACCTCACTACTTCAGAGTGGTGAAAATGTATGGTAAATCAACCTACCAACATATATATGTAATAGTTCCACACTCCGCCAGTTGGACTTTTTCAGACCAAACCTCATACACTGTAATTGACCCTGTAATGGAATACTTCGGATCAGACCCCGACAATGTAACCGGTATTCTCGACATAAAAGCAAAAAATTAAAGTAATGGACGGAATAAAAGTAACCAGACTTAGCGGAATTTCCTCAAATACGGAATACAAACGTATAGACGGATTGGGAAATATACCAAGATACCAAAATCAATATGCAGTGCTTCCAGGGGCTGAGTTTGCCGGCTTGGGTTGTAATTGTATGCAATCCTTGAGTGGTACATGCAACGAGACCCAAGCGGCTTCCCAGCTTTTAAAAGAATTTGAACAAAGGGTAAAAAATCATTTGATTAATACCTACAACTACATTGTGCGCAACCGTGCCAATTGTGGTGTTAAAAATCCAGATCAGGTAGCAGCTGCCTATAAAAAAATAATTGACAATTGGGCAGAACCTACTGCACGCGAATTGGCAATGACAGAAGCAGAACGCCTCATCCAGAATGATGACCAAATTGCCAAAGACTTTGCATCAAAAATAGCTGTCAAAAATAAAATGCACAGTGCTGTATTAGTAAAGCTTCGTAGCGGAGCCATTCCTAGCATGTCTGCTCGTAGAAGAGCCACAGTAATTAATGGACTAGGCAGTGTTGGTGAAGTAGATTATGAAATAATGCCTGAAGCGATAGGCACTACATTGGGTAGTGTTATTGCCAATTATTCAGAGTTAGGCCTTGCAGGAAGTCAAGATAGTGATATTACAGTAGCACTAGGCGCAACCCTAATACCATACAATGAGGTAGATTATCTAGGTGACGATGGTAATGACAATGTATATGTACTGCAAGGTATAGATGGATTGGGCAAGAAATTGCAAATTAAAATCAAGCCTAAGAACGCTATTAACAAGGTGAAAAAGGGAATTAAAGCAGTTTCCAATACCACTAAAAAAGTAGCACAAAAAGCAGCAACTGGAGCCAAAGAAGGAGCTAAAAAAGCACTGGCAAAAACCAAAGAAATAGCTAAAAAGGCAGGTAAAGCGATTGTGAAGTACAATCCATTATTTGTTACTGGTCGTTCAGGATTTTTGTTAGCCGCTAAATTGAATATTAAACAACTTGCTAGCAAGTTGATGTATGGTTATGCCACACTTGAACAGGCTAAAAAAGCTGGATTCACGGAGGCAGACTGGAATCGAAGCAAAGATGGCGTAAAAAGAGCCGAGGAAATCTTTGTTAAAAAAGCAGGAGGCAGTGCAAATGCATTGCGCAAAGCCGTATTGAGCAGCAAAGTTGCCAAAAAAGCAGGTTTAGGCGATCCAGCTACTGCAGGAGCAATAGCAACAGCTATGCCACTGATATTGGCAATTATTGCAGCATTGCGCGATGTGAAAGTAGCGCAAGCTGGTGGCGCACCAGGTGGTGAAGAAACGTCTCCGCCAACTGGTGAGGATCAAGTGTACTTACCTCCTACTGGCAATACACCAGTAAATCCAAATGGACCAGAAGGAAGTGCTACTAAGCAAGAAATAGACCGGTCAAGCGAAAATAGGTATCAAAATGTGCCTGATGATAACAATACCAGTTATTCTAATCCTGGCAACAGCAAAGTGTATGCTGATACCGAAGGCGATATACCATTTGATCCAAACGCCATGAACCCAAACAATGCTGCAACCAACAATGAGCCAACAGGTACTAAAAATGCCAGCGGATTATTGATTGGCTTATTAGCTATTGGCGCTATTGGCTTTGGGGTATCAATGAGCAATGAAGGAAGTAAAGAAAAAGGACTTAAAGGCGTACACAATTCTCAAAAAGAAGAAGTAAAGCTTTCCAAGTTCACAATTGACTAAGACGTAAATAAACAAGGAGAAATAGATATGAAGTTCAAAATTCCAACTATTGATACACTCAAAGATGAAGGTATCAATGTAGCAGGCCTCTTCGTAGGAGTTATTGGCGGCTATGCCGTACAAAACTTTCTAATGAAAGAGAGAACAGCCAAAGACGGCACTGTAAAGGCCCCAATTATTAAAGATACTGTACTGTTCAACAGTCTTGGTATTCTTTTAGGCTTGGGAGTAGCCACAACCACAAGCAGCCCATTCCTTAAGTTCATTGGTTTAGGTGTAGCAACAATATTTGCTATACGCACTGTAAACCGTGTTACTGATGGATTGTCAGGCATCAATGGCCTTAATGGAGGGTTAAAGACAATCTTAGACAAGTATGTGCCTAAGATTAACGGTGTAGCATTCGACATGCCTATGGGCAATATGGATTACACCAACGAGCCTTTGATGTTGCCCATGAGTGGCTACGGAGACGACATGGGTAGAACCGCAGCATGGATAGCACCAGGCGCAGTTGATATTAAAGTGCCAACTGCGGCACCTAATCTAACTGTTGCAAATTCAGGTCGCCACGCTTAATCACAACGTAAAAAAAGAAAAGGAGAATAATCGTGAAGAACAATTTAAAACAAATCTATCAGAGGGCGTATGCCAATCTGTTAGAAAGATTCGCCAACAATCCAGAAGTTCTGGATAGAATTTTAAGTGGCAAACTAGCTGTTAATCCAGTAGTGTACTATTTCCGTCGTCAACTTTCAACTGCAACTACTAAGTATTTGCAAGATTGGAGCCAAGCTCGTTTAACTGGTATTACCAACTTTGTTGATGGTAAGTTCCCGTACAAAATGACAGCTGCATTCAGCCATGTAGGTATTGCATACGCATACAGCACTACAGATGTTGCCGCAAACACATTGAAGTACAGCAACAACTTGTACAACCCAACGCAAACAGGCGAGGCAACCGTTAACGCCAGAAACTATGCTGTTGAGGCTGACTGGATCGACACCGACATCGTAAACAGTGAGTTGACTTTGGGTTTGGGTGACATCACCCTATTTAACCGCACACCAATGGCTCAGTTTTTCAAGCAAGCCCGTTACCAAACTGATGCGCAAGCAAAAGGTGGTGTTATGAGCATTGAAAACGCTATTGAGTTGTATGAGCCGGTAAGCGTGACTGATGCCAACGAGCCGCAGTTTGAAATCACCTGGAACAATGGTGCATCATTGACCAACTACAGCTACTTGGAGTTTGCACTTCATGGAGTTGAAGTAGCTGTTCGCTAAAAAAAAAATCATACTCTGCAAAGTGGTACATAACCGTGAGTGAGGTACCTAAGTGCGGAGGAATCCTGGGGGGCAGGAGACTAGCCCTCCAGGAGCTAATTTAAGGAAATGAGGAAATAAAGCAATGAGCAAAAGAAGAAGTAAATGGGTAACAAAAACCCTAACAGTGGCCAGCGGTACAGCCGTAGGAGACAATATTCTAAGTTTTGTAACTGACAAAGCTTACGGACATGTAGAATCGGTTGCATTTGCAGAACGTACCAATGGTAAAGCTGCAGGTGGACACCCTTATCTAATTGGGTTAAAGAAAACCCATGCGGACCAGGTTCTTTTTGATCCAGTGCCAAAAAGTTTGGTATTAGCTTCAGGCGAGGAAAATAACCAAAATTTTCTTTCGTATGAAGATCGCTTTATCAAGCAAGGTACTCAAATGGAGGCAGGCGGTCAAGAGTACACCATAACGGTGAGAACGACCGCTGTTTTGGATGAGGATTTAGTATTGGACGTAGTATTTAAACACACCAATTACGACGTAATACCGTAATGCAAGACTGCTGTTGCCATAAAGACAAAGGGTGGAAATTTGTAGAAATCCCAATCGGAGCTGATGACACATCAATTCCGGTTGAGGGTTTATACAATTTAAAAGCTGTAAACCAAGGTGATGTGACCCTTAAAATAGGATCACTTGAAATTACCCCAGGTACATGCTTATCACTTGGTATTGATTGGCTGCCTTGCGCACAGGCGTTAAATTGTGAATGGAATGATGAAGCAGGCTCTAAGAAAGCCGTCATCACTGGTGTATCATTAATTCAATTCTGCTGTGAAAAATGAAGGATTTGTTAATGCACATAACCATGTTTCCCGACAGCTATATCGACGTCTGGGATTCCAT
>JABXJR010000116.1_pt1 | contig 15759 bp, 16 predicted proteins | sample 7431291 | NCBI WGS metagenome assembly JABXJR01 (sample SAMN14395756, study PRJNA613071) | wetland metagenome | isolation source: water samle H3 from high-altitude wetland | place: Chile: Salar de Huasco, high-altitude wetland | collected 2015-11-10 | reverse complement strand
GCTGGCTCTCTGCCTCTCGTTTCAAGCGTTGCGCTTATTCTATGAATTCAGGCAGTGCAGATGACTTTGAAGAGGCTCTGAAGAATGAGTCTATCCTGCTGAGTGCCTCTATTTCTCCGCGAGTTCCCAAAGGCGAAGAATCGCATCCTAACCAAAAAACTAGATATCGCCAAAAAATTGAGTTGCTTTTAGCGCTACGTGCCGACGCCGATGTCGAGTACCTCTGGAAGAAAGCGTACAAACCTACGCAATGGATTCTAGAAAATGATAACGCATGGTTAATGGCAAAACTCCGTGCACCTAAAAAAGTTGCAGTTACGGCCGAGAAGTCTGTCGACTCTAGAGACGGCGCGTATGCAGCCCTTATCGAAGCGGGCGTAGATGAGCTATACAAAGTTACGAAAGATCCGAAGAGAGTGAACATTCGGAATTTGCAATCGCTGCTCCCAAGTTCGTTACCTCATGAACTGGATCTGCGCAAGCAGAAGTTTCCCCTTACTTATCAACAGATCAAGATTCATCAAGAGTCAGTATGGCATTTCCGTCTAAGAACTTTGGTGTGGACTGTCTCTGAACTCATCAGGATGAAGCTCCCGGTGAATTACTCGACGGTAAGATTGACCTCAGCGGTAGCAAGCAAGGTTTTCCTGGTTTTTTCCAGTTTCTTCGAGTGGGATCTGGAAAGCTTGGCAAGAACCGGAGTCGACGCGGAGGCCTTGCTCAGATCTACCGGCGTATCGAGGAATTGGGAGGGACCACCGGTTCCAATAAGCTTTTGAGGGCATCTGTATTCCGTCAGCGTCTGCCAACCTCAGGTGATAATAAAAATCCCATCTGGCTCCTAAGCGTAGACGCGGAGCAGGGTCCACCTTTCACATTAGTAACATTCGCGGCAGCTTTCTGAAAGCTTTCACTTGTTACTCTTTAACTCAGAAATAATTGAGCTCTGGAGATAATTATGAAAGCAATGACAGCAATGAAAGGATTTTTTGCCGCTACTATTTTGACCTTATCTGCTTTGGCCATGGCTGAGGGAGGCGGTGACCGCGTTTATGGTCGAATGATGCAAGAGAACCAACAGGCAATGGAACAATACGCCTCAAGAAATGGTAAGACACCTCCTGAAATTGTTCATTATGAATATGGTATGAACCTCGATATCCAGAAGGTCGTCAGTGTCACACAAGCCAATAAAACCTGTGGTATTGCTCCTTCGCGCATGACCTACGAAGACTCTACCGGCAAGCTTAACACCGTGGAATATAAGGTTATGGCCGACAACTGCCCACATGGAAGCTAGACCATGCAAATTATTTAAGCGCAACATAATTTTCCGTTTGTCCGAACAAGCTTACTGCCCGCTGACGTAGAAGTAATTTTCAGGACAGGCTGAAGTTATCCATTTTATGAAATCATCTCTGTCAGTTGAAAGGTTTCTAACGCGCAGTGAAGTATTGCTCAACCACCAGATACATCCCGCCTCCTTGTTTCTCCTTTGGTTTGGGAGGCGGTTTAGGCGCCCTAGTGGCGCCTTTTTTACGTTCAAAATGAGCTATGTCCTCTGCACTGCCATGACCCTGACCATGCAGGAACAAGATTAGAAGATCAGTTTCCGGGGTATTCAGCAATGACGTGGTCTGTGCCTGCTTTGGACAAGCCGATTACCTTATAAGCGTCATGTTTCCCGTCCACTTCCATTCCTGGGGAGCCGGCCGGCATGCCAGGAACGGCGATCCCGAGAAGGTCGTCACGTTTGCTCATCGCAATGATTTGCTCGGCGGGCACGTGACCTTCAACAAACTTTCCATTGATCATTGCTGTGTGGCAGGACGAGAGTCGTGGAGCAACACCGAGATCCTGCTTGACCGCGCTCATGTTGGTTTCTACATGATCAACGACGGTGAAGCCGTTAGCTTCAAGGTGCTGGATCCACTTCTTGCAGCATCCACAGTTAGCGTCACGATGGACGTCGATCGTCAGCGACTCTGCTGCATGACCAGCTGAACTGATAAACAGAGCCGCAAATGCAGCGAGGCGAAGTGCCCGACCGGGACGAAGAAAGTTATTTCGCATGGGTATGTTCCTTCCCATCAGCGTGGGTATGAGTTTTTGGCTGAGTGGCCGGAGTTTCAGGGGCGTCATGTGAAGCCTCCACAACCTGAGGATGGGCGTGTTCGGTACTTTCATCCTGAGAAGGCGCTGCGGCCGCCTCATGGGCATGAGCGCTGTTTCTCTCGCCATGATGGTCGCCTGCTTCGGCTATCTCTTCGGCTGCACTCGCGTCATGATGCCCCGCGACAACGCCTTTTTGGCCCTCATGCTGGCCTTCATGGTTATGCATTTTGCTCTCACCGCCACCGTGTTGATGACCACCGCTGCTGGTTGCTAGAGCTTTGTATTGCTCTGCATCCAATGAAGGCAGTTGCTGGAGAAAAGCGACCATTCCCCATATGTAGGGATCGGCCATGCTTTTACCCCAAGCGGGCATGCCTGTGGATTTGATTCCATGCTTGATGATCCAGAAAGCTGCGGCAGGGTTTCCATCAACGCCCAGTTTTGAAAGATTCGGAGGTGCAGGGTAAAGGCTATTACTTAACTCGGTTCCTGCAATACCCGGAGCCAGATGGCAACCGATGCACATAGAGTTGTAGTTGCCAGCACCTGCGCGGATGAGAGCTTCTTCGCTCAGGTCGGGGACTTTAATGTCGCGTGAGCGCACTTCGATCGAGCGATCCCGAGCGGTGGAAAGTAGCGCGTAAACGGGATCGGAATGTGGTTCATCCGCCCCAACATTGATCACACCAAAATAAACCACGCCGGCACCTGTTATTGCGGCAACCACCCCGGCAGCAGTCAATGTTTTCAATGTTCTTTTCATGTCAGGCCCTCAAAACCACATCCGAATACCGGCGACAAACCGGGCCTCGTTGGCATCCTCTCCTTCATCGCTGGCCAGATCTGCCGTATTGCCGTAGGAGCGGCTCCAGCTAACACCAATGTAAGGGGCAAATTGGCGAACAATCTCATAACGCAATCGGAGCCCTACTTCGGTGTTTGCCAATCCAGACCCAATGCCGCGCTGGGGATCATTTTTTCCGTAAAAATTGGCTTCGGCCGTCGGCTGCAAGATCAGGCGATTGGTCAGCAGAATGTCGTAGTCGCCTTCCAATCGAGCAGCGGTTTGACCGTTCTCACCGATGTAGGCGGTCGCTTCGGCTTCAAAGTTATAGAGGGCCATGCCCTGAATACCGAGCGCTCCCCAAGTTTGTGGTGACCCGGGTTTGAAGTCTTGTCGTACGCCGGTGACGACATCCCACCATGGACCGATGGAGTGCCCCCAAAGTGCTGAGAGTTCAGCGTTTTCCGTTACGCCATTGGTACGTTCGCCTTCCGAGCGCAACCACAGTCGGTCAACGTCACCGCCGATCCATCCTTTTGCATCCCAGGCCAATGCACTACCGTTGTCAGCATCCTGGTACTCAAATTTATCCAGCAGCATGAAGGAATTTAGTTTTTTGTCGTGGACACCATGACCAGCGACATCTGGAAAGGCGGCTGCACGGTCAGCGTCGGTAAGTACGGGGACTGGGGTTCGACTGGTGGTAGTCGCCCCTCCATCCATACTTTCCATTCCGTCCATTTGCCCGTCATCCATACTCATCTTGCTGTGATCCATAGCCCCCATCTTGCTATGGTCCATAGCTCCGATTGAGCCGTGGTCCATCTTGGAGTGATCCATCTCTTCAGCGGCGTGAACCACGACAAAGAAAGCAGGACTGGTAGAGACTGCCAGTGCTATCAACGTTGGGCGTAAAAACTTACTGGTCATGATCTCAATCTGCCTTTTTGGTTTTTTGGTCATGATCCATCGACTCATGGCTCATCTGGCTATGGTCCATCGCCCCGTGATCTAGCTTCGAATCGTTTGCCGTTGCTGGCTTGTCCGTTGCTGTAACAGGAACAGTGGTTGAATGGTCGCTGCCATTTTCCTCTGCCAGCACCGTGGACGAGAGTCCACCCAGCAGGACAGCGGCAAAGAGGCAACCCACGAGGGAATTACGATTTCGGTATGTGCTCACAGATCGTCTCCTTTACTCATCAACCCGTACTTCACGGAACATGCCCATTTCCATATGGAAAAGCAGGTGGCAGTGATAGGCCCAGCGACCTAAGGCATCGGCGGTGACTCGATAGCTGCGCTTGGTACCTGGTGGCATGTCGATTGTGTGCTTGCGCACCATGAACTTGCCGTTCTCATCTTCAAGGTCGCTCCACATGCCGTGAAGGTGGATGGGGTGGGTCATCATGGTGTCGTTCACCAGGGTGATACGCAGACGCTCCCCATACTTCAGACGAAGCGGCTCGGCGTCAGAGAATTTGATGCCGTTGAAGGACCACGAAAACTTCTCCATGTGACCGGTCAGATGAAGCTCAATGGTGCGATTGGGCTCGCGACCGTCAGGGTCTTGGAAGGTGCTTTTCAGGTCTGAGTAGGTGAGCACTCGACGACCATTGTTTCGTAACCCGATGCCTGGATCGTTTAGCTTGGGCGTTGGGTTCATGGCTTGCATGTCAACCAACGGGTTGTTGGTTTCGGACGCTGGGTGAGTTTGCATTTCGCCACCCATACCGCCCATCCCTGCCATCTTGCTGTGGTCCATGCCAGCCATGTTGGACATGTCGCCTTTGTCCATTCCCGCCATCTTGCTGTGGTCCATGCCGGCCATGTTGGACATGTCGCCTTTGTCCATTCCCGCCATCTTGCTGTGGTCCATACCGGCCATGTTAGTCATGTCACCGCTGTCCATGCCGGTCATCCCGGTCATGTCACTTTGGTCCATTCCCGCCATTTTGCTGTGGTCCATGCCCGCCATGCCTGACATGTCACCTTGTTTCATATCGCCGCCGCCCATACCAGCCATGCTGCCATGGTCCATGCCCGCCATACCGCCCATACCCATGTCATCCATGGTCAAAAGCGGCCGAGGATCGATCGCAGGTACCTGTGCCTTTAATCCTTCGCGAACTGCCAAGGTTCCACGTGCATAACCGGTTCTATCCATGGACTGGGCGAAGATTGTGTAAGCTTCTTCGCTGGCAGGTTCTACGATCACGTCATACGTTTCTGCCACGGCGATGCGGAATTCATCGACGCTGACTGGTTCGACATGTTGGCCGTCAGCCGCCACAACGGTCATTTTCAAACCAGGGATGCGGACGTCGAAATAGCTCATAGCTGAGCCGTTGATAAAGCGCAGGCGCAGCTTCTCGCCCGGCTTGAAAATACCGGTCCAGTTACCGTTAGGCGCCTGGCCATTCATGAGATAGGTGTAAGTATCCCCACTGACGTCTGCGAGATCAGTGGGGTTCATTTTCATTTCAGCCCACATCTTCCGGTCGGCCACGGCAGCAGACCAACCTTGCTTGCTGACGTCGTCGATAAAGTCGCCCACGGTACGTTTGTGGTGATTGTAGTAGTCCGATTGCTTCTTGAGCTTGGCCATGACGCGACTAGGATCTTCATCGGTCCAGTCAGTCAACATCACCACATAATCGCGGTTGTATTGAAAAGGTTCAGGCTCTTTCGAGTCGATGACGATTGGACCGTAAACGCCTGCCTGCTCCTGCAAACCAGAGTGGCTGTGGTACCAGTACGTACCGTTCTGATGCACCTTGAATTTGTACTCGTACATGCCATCGGGCGCGATGCCATGGAAACTCAAACCCGGTACACCGTCCATATTGGCGGGCAGAATGATCCCGTGCCAATGAATGGAGGTGTCTTGGTCTAGGCGATTTTTCACACGCAGTGTGACCGTCTCGCCTTCGCGCCAGCGCAGCAAAGGTCCGGGCAACGAACCATTGATGGTCATGGCTGTGCGCGGCGAGCCAGTTATGTTTACAGGGGTTTCACCAATAAACAGATCAAATTCGTTACCGGTGAGAACGCTCGGCAGACCAGGACTGGTCACTGCCCATACAGGAGTGCGCCACAGACCCAGGCCGCCGAGAATGCCACCAGCGGCCAGGCCTTTAACGAATGTCCGCCTAGAGGTTTTGGAATGCATGCCGTTTATGTCCGATCAGTCAAAAGGGAAGCCGTGCGAAACAACCAATGAGTTGCTCAAACAGGTGAAGGCACTCTCTCGGGGGGTGTAATGAGCCCGAATGAGCTCGCTCGCCGTCACTAAAAACGAGTTCTTACGGCAAGCGAGCTCAGAAATTGCCACATTTGAACCACCACAGTGATTACATTTCTGTCAGCTTGGGAGCGCAGCAAGCTATTCAGCAATTCTTGTGGTCCGTCGATTTGGCTTGGCTTTCTGCGATGGGAGGTTGGGTGCTTTGCTTTTGGGCTACTTGATACGATTCCATTGAATTATTCCTAGCCGCTTCCATACGTGCGAACGCCCGGTCACCACCGCCTTCAGCCATTGCCAAAGAAGAGACGGTCAGGGCTGCGATGACGAACAAAGTTTTGATGGGGTTCATTTGAATTTCCTCGGATGAGTATTGGTAACCCCCGAATCCACATCAAGTGATGATTCTTAGGGGTGAGCTTAAGGCTCAATAGGACTATAAGACTCATCCCCTGTCAGGAACCTTAGGTGAATATTACAGTTGTGTCAGGTTGCGATATTTCTCTTGAGGAACACGCTATTTAATCCGTAAGGTCTCGATCTTCCAGCGTCACACCGCTATTTACTGAGTATCAGTTTGAGGTGCGTGACTTTGTAAGTTTCCGTTAACTTTCAAGGGGAAGATGTTTTTTTAGTTTCTTTACTGGAACTGCATATCTGAACCTGGATGCACCGCGTCAACACTTAAGTGTTCGATGTTCATGGGAAATAGTAGCGCTACTGAGGGTGATTTAGCGTGAGTATTAATTTTGAGAAAGCGCTTGGCTTCGCAGAAAGAGCGTTAATTTATCGTAGTCAAAGAGCTGAGATCCTGAGTAACAATATCGCAAACGCTGATACGCCGAACTTCAAGGCCCGAGACTTAGATTTTTCTACTGTGCTTGCAAGCCAGACAACAGAAACTCCTGCTACTCCGTTTTATTTGAAAACAACAAATGTAAAACACGTTACCGAAAAAGAATCAGCAGGTGATATTTACGGAGGTGCGTTGCTTTACAGCACACCAGCTCAACCTGCCATTGATCAAAATACTGTCGATCAGCAGGTCGAGGTCGCAAAATACACAGAAAATGGAATACGTTTCGACGCCGCTTTTACTCGGTTGAATGGAGCATTCAAAGGTTTGCTCAAAGCTCTGCGAGGTGATTAGTAGCGCAAGGGCTTGCGAGCGGTAATTGTGGCCGACGCGGCTGCTTCGGTACTCCCTGAGGGTTCACCAAGGGGAGCCCCCTGCATACGGGGCTCTGACTAGGGGCAGGTGTCAGCATTCAAGCGCTGATCTGAGAAGGAAAACCTAACGCCTCGACAGCTTTACGAATCTGCTCTGGGCTTTCGCTGCTTTCAACACTCACCTTACCGGCTGACCGATCCACGGAAACCGTAGCTTCGTTGTCCAGTGACTGAATCGCTTTGGTAATTTTGCTGACGCAACTGCCGCAACCAATGCCTGATACATCTAAGACGAACATGGTTATTCCTCTCGTGCTGAGCGGTCTCTTTTCACCGCACCGACAGCATCAACGTTGACACGATGGCAAGGTCAATAGTTATCTGTTTCGGGTTGTGAGCGTCATTCATGGGTAATTGCACAGTCTGGACCACCCTTTTGCATTTGACCTAACCAGCCATTTGCATCGGATTCGACCAGTACGCTTCTTGGCCATGACCGGCAGAGAACGGCCAAAACCGGACGCTCATCACGAACGTCTGAAGCTTGAAAGCCTGACTGACAGGCCAACACGCACAGCACCTATTAACCCTGCCTTCGCAACCCCTTCTCCAGTTGGTCTCGCCAAAACCCTAGCTCTATAGGGCGGCTTTCCAAACGCCAAGATTAGGAGTAATGTAATACTGACTACATATTAAATAGCTATCTCTACATGAAAAATTGGCTGACTCTGATTCTTGGCTTACCCACCGCTAATGCCACCGAACGCATGCGGGCTTGGCGCGCTTTGAAAGCTTCAGGTGCGGCAGTTTTGCGCGATGGTGCTTACCTGCTGCCTGATACCGGTGTCTGTCGTGAAGCGTTAGCGTCTGTCGAACGCGACATCCTGGCCATCAACGGCACCGCTTACGTCTTGCCCGTCGTCGATTCTCACGGTGAGCGCTTTGTCGAGCTGTTCGACCGTAGCGAGGACTACACCAAGCTACGCACTGAGATCGAAGCATGCCGTGCACAGCTCAATGCTGAGAACGCACTGGCCACCACCAAGCAGATTCGCAAGCTGCGCAAAGCCTACGAACAACTGGTCAACATCGATTACTTTCCAGGTAAGCCGAAGCAGCAAATTAATTTGGCTTTGCAGGAGCTAGAGACAGCGGTTAGCAGGGCCCTGTCTCCGGATGAGCCACACAGCAGCAACCAAACAATAACGACACTCTATGTTGATGATTATCAGGGACGCGTCTGGGCAACACGCAAGCGTCCCTGGGTCGACCGACTGGCGTGTGCCTGGCTCATTCGTCGCTTCATTGACGCGCAAGCTCAGATCCTCTGGCTGAACACGCCACAGGACTGTCCAGTCGGTGCCCTGGGTTTTGATTTCGATGACGCAACCTTCAGCCATGTTGGTAACCGCGTCACCTTCGAAACCCTACAAGCCAGTTTTGAGCTTCAAGAGCCCGGCCTAAACCGTATCGCCGCATTGGTGCACTACCTCGATATCGGAGGTATCCAGCCGGTGGAGGCTGCCGGTATCGAACGGGTGCTGGCAGGGCTACGTGAAACCATTACCCATGACGACCATCTGCTGGCAGCTGCAAGTGCCATCTTCGATGGCCTGCTCGCCGGGTTCGTGAAAGAGGAGCAACCCAATGAGTAAGGTTTTGGCACCAGAGGTTGAAGAGGATATGTCGAGGCCTGAACCGATTAGTCTGCGTGAGGCGTTCTGGTTCTGGCTGAAGCTCGGCTTCATCAGTTTCGGCGGGCCAGCCGGACAGATCTCGATCATGCACCAGGAGCTGGTGGAACGGCGACGCTGGATTTCCGAGCGCAGATTCCTGCATGCCCTCAATTACTGCATGTTGTTGCCTGGGCCTGAAGCTCAGCAGTTAGCAACCTACATTGGCTGGCTAATGCATCGAACCTGGGGCGGAGTTATTGCGGGTGCTTTGTTTGTACTGCCCTCACTTTTCATCCTGATCGCTCTTTCGTGGATGTATATCGCCTTTGGCGATGTCCCCGCGGTGGCCGGACTTTTCTATGGGATCAAACCCGCCGTAACGGCCATCGTGGTGCAGGCGGCACATAGAATCGGCTCTCGGGCATTGAAGAACAATTGGCTGTGGGCAATAGCGGCGGCTTCATTTACCGCGATCTTTGCATTCAATGTTCCGTTCCCGCTGATCGTCTTGGGGGCCGCGTTAATCGGCTATGTCGGAGGTCGCCTGGCTCCCGAGAAGTTCAGAGCTGGGGGGCATAGCGCCGCCAAAAAGTCCTTCGGCCCAGCCTTGATCGATGACGACACTCCGTCCCCGGAACATGCCCGGTTCAGCTGGTTGAAATTGGCATCGCTCGCACTGATCGGCGCCGTGCTATGGGCTTTGCCGATGGGGATTTTGACCGCCCTCTTTGGTTGGGAAGGAACCTTGACCCAGATGAGCTGGTTCTTTACCAAGGCGGCATTACTGACCTTTGGCGGAGCCTACGCAGTGCTCCCATACGTCTACCAAGGCGCGGTCGGTCACTATGGCTGGCTAACCCCGACGCAGATGATCGACGGGCTGGCTCTGGGGGAAACCACGCCAGGGCCGCTGATCATGGTGGTGGCTTTCGTCGGCTTTGTCGGGGCCTATGTCTTGCAAGTATTCGGTGCCGATCAAGTATTTCTGGCGGGAGCTGTGGCCGCCGCCCTAGTGACCTGGTTCACCTTTCTACCATCGTTCCTGTTCATCCTCGCGGGTGGCCCGCTGGTGGAGTCGACCCACAACGAACTCAAGTTCACGGCACCCCTTACCGCCATTACGGCGGCGGTGGTGGGAGTTATCCTCAATCTGGCGTGTTTCTTCGGCTATCACGTACTTTGGCCGAAAGGCTTCAGCGGTAACCTGGACTGGCCCTCCGCGTTGATCGCGATTGCTGCGGCGATTGCCTTGTTCCGCTTCAAGCGAGGCGTCATTCAGGTACTGATGGCCTGCGCGCTCGTCGGGTTGGCTGTGCATTTGCTGCGCTAGAAAGCATGAATTGATTAGCAATCTTTGGCGGGCATTGGGCTCGCCTGACCACCCAGCCTATTGAGCTAGGCAGGAGGTGTTCCATGAGGTGGATTACCCGTGAACGACCCAAGATCGATCGGGTTGCTTGTCCTTGGCTGATCACTCGCTTTATCGATCCACAGGCCGAGTTCTTGTACGTACCCAGCGGTGATGTGCTGCGGATTGCAGCTGAGAAAGATGCGACACCCTACGACATTCCGGGCGTAGAGCTTACCCATGAGGGTGAGTTGTGCAGCTTCGACGCGTTTGTGAAGAAGTACCAGCTCAATGAGCCCGCCTTGCAGCAGCTCGCGAAGATCGTGCGGGGAGCAGATACCTCTCGTCTGGATCTGACGCCACAATCGGCTGGGCTGTACGCCATCTCACTGGGGCTGTCGCAGCGATATTCCGATGATCATGAAATGCTTTCGCATGGACTGATCCTGTACGACGCGCTTTATGCCTGGTGCAAGGAATGCCAAGGTGAATCGCACAACTGGCCTCCTCAAATGTAAAGAGACCAGCTCGCACTGAAGCCCAGCCTAGCGCTGGGCTTTTGCCGTTTAGTGGCAGTGGTAGTCGTTCGTTTTATGGTTGCGATGGCAACCTTTTGAATCAGTACCACCACTATGCGCGAAGGCAGCAGCGGACGAAATCGAAAGTAAAGCGGCGATCAAAAGGGCAGACAGTTTCATCAGGGCTTGCTCCATGCTCATGTTTTTATACTCGTGAGACCTCTCACGCCTTGCAGAGTATGGCCAATTGCCTTCATCGAGCAAGCAACTTCCTCGCTGTTTCCCTGACATTCGATGAAAGGCTGAGTGCCTATTTCTTGAGCTGTCCCCGCCTCTAGTTTAGGATGTTGTGATATCCCCCTAGGGAGGATATAAGAACATCTATAAACGAGAAACTCGTTGCTCTCTTTCTTCGAGAAATGCTCGACAATCTAGTGGTCACACGCCTCTCCATGTGAGATTTCTCATGCTGAAAATCCTAGCCAACCGCACCTACCGTCATCTCTTTCTCGCCCAAGTAATCGCGCTCGTAGGGACTGGACTCGCCACCGTCGCGCTGGGGCTACTGGCATTCGATCTTGCGGGCGCCCAAGCGGGCGCCGTCCTCGGTACAGCCTTGGCGATTAAAATGACGGCCTACATCGGCGTGGCGCCGATTGCCGCCGCTTTTGCAGAACGCCTACCCCGTCGAGCGATGCTGGTCTCGCTGGATTTGATACGTGCCGTGGTTGCACTGGCGTTGCCGTTCGTGACCGAAGTCTGGCAAATCTATGTGCTGATTTTCGTCCTTCAGTCCGCCTCGGCAGCGTTCACTCCGACGTTCCAGGCGACCATTCCAGACATACTGCCGGATGAGGACGATTACACCCGCGCCTTGTCGCTATCACGTCTCGCCTACGATCTTGAAAGTGTCGCCAGCCCAATGCTCGCCGCCGCGTTGCTGACCGTGATCAGCTTCCATAACCTGTTCGCCGGCACCGTCATCGGGTTCCTTGCCTCAGCGGCCTTGGTCGCCACAGTACTCCTGCCAAAGGCGAAACCGACGCCACGACGCAGCATCTACGAACGAACCACTCGTGGCCTGCGCATATTCCTGGCCACTCCTCGCTTGCGGGGGCTGCTGGCTCTCAATCTGACGGTAGCGGCTGCTAGTGCAATGGTCATCGTCAACACCGTAGTGCTGGTGCAGTCGCGCTTCGCTCTGCCTCAGAGTTCTACGGCATTAGCGCTGGCTGCGTTTGGTGGCGGCTCGATGGTCGCTGCCCTGGTCTTGCCTCGATTGTTGAAAAACATCAAAGACCGAACGGCCATGCTGTTTGGCGGAGGCATATTGGTCGCAGGCTTAGCGGTTGGCATCAACCTGACCACCTACAACTTTCTGCTGCCGCTGTGGATGGTGCTTGGGGTGGGCTACTCCTTGGCCCAGACTCCGAGCGGTCGACTGTTGCGTCGCTCTGCACATGCCGAAGATCGCCCGGCGTTGTTTGCCGCCCAATTTGCGCTATCCCATGCCTGCTGGTTGATTACCTACCCATTGGCGGGATGGCTGGGTGCCAACATCAGCCTCACGGCCTCGTTTGTTGGGCTCGTTGTCGTGGCAGGTAGCGCATTGGCGGTCAGCATCGTGATCTGGCGTCCGGCCCATGATCAAGAGAGTATCAGGCACAGCCATGAGAATCTGTCGGATGACCATACTCACCTGGACGGACACAGCGGCACCGATCATGAACATCCATATGTCATTGATGATCAACATCGTCGCTGGCCGAATAGGTAACCGCGTCAACACCTGCTTTAAGGCTGCTCCAGGCAAACTGCATGATTGGCCGCCAAAATCTGAAGAGACCAGCTCGCCCTGAAAGTCAGCCTGGAGCAGGCCGGTTCCTCGAAGCACTGCCGTGGGAGTACTGCGTGCTGCAAAGCAACGGCAGATATGCACTCCATCGCTCAATCCAGAATTCACGGATCGACTTGAACATGCCGGCTGATCGGTATGTTATTATGTAACTATAAAAATCAATGAGTGATGCCGCCTTGCCTCGCCTCTCTTCCCTTTTGCCCGCCGTGACCCTGACTTGGTTGGTGGCCGCCTCGGCCTTCGCCGAACCCCGTGTTCTAACCAGCATCAAACCGCTGCAACTCATTGCTGCGGCCGTGCAGGACGGTGTCGGGACACCTGATGTGTTACTACCAGCCGGTGCTTCACCTCACCATTACACGTTACGTCCTTCGGACTTGCGTCAGGTAAAAGAAGCAGACCTGGTTTACTGGATCGGGCCAGACTTGGAGGGCTTTCTGCCTACCGTACTTGAGGGCCGAAAGGGCAAGAGCGTGGCTGTGCAGGACATGCAGGGGCTGCACCTAAGGCATTTTGGCGAGGAGCATCGACATGACGACGAGCCTGTCGGAGATCAATCTGAGGGGCATGATGCAAAAGAGCAGGCAACAGAATTGCAGGTCGATAATCATGACCAACTTCATCGACCCGGTGCACTGGATGCCCACCTCTGGCTGAGACCTGAGAATGCACGGTTGATCGCCAAACACATGGCTTCGGATCTGGCTCTTGTCGATCCAGGCAATGCCGCTCGCTACCAAGCAAATCTGGATGCCTTCGAGCAACGCTTAAAAACCCTCGATATCAAACTAAAAGCGCGCCTCAAGCCGCTGGAAGGCAAACCGTTCTTCGTCTTCCACCAGGCTTTCGACTACTTTGAGGAGGCCTACGGATTGCAGCACACTGGAGTTTTCGCAATCAACGCCGAGGTCCCGCCTGGTGCACGCCACGTCGCAGAGATGCGAGAGCGCCTCAAGGCTGCTGGACCTACCTGTATATTTAGCGAACCACCCATGCGTCCACGTCTGGCGCAAACCTTGAGCGATGGCCTGCCAGTGCATTTTGCCGAACTAGATGCGCTGGGCTTTGGTCTAAAACCCTTGTCCAACAACTACGAGCAATTGCTGATGAATCTCAGCGATGGTCTTGCTGGGTGTCTTGATCAACTTTGAAATGGAATTATGCATACGATTGAGCCGAACTGGATGATGATCGGCACAATATTTCGGGCCATAGGTCATCGCCTTTTCAGTGAAGATACGCATCTATGGCTTTGATGGGATTGCCAGACATGTCCTGCGTCAGCTTCTGCGCGGCCTCAATCTCTTGTGGCGTCATTGAAGCGGTAATCCTATCGCGCTCTTCTAACGCAATGCTGTCAGGAGCGCTCGCGGCCGCCAGGCTAAAGAGCGCATAAGCTACCACGTGATTCTGCGGCACCCCATAACCATTGGCGTATAGCACTCCGAGGTTGGATCGAGCGAGGGCTGCCCCCTGCTCGGCAGCGAGGCGATACCACTTGATGGCCTCCTTGAAGTCCTGCGGCACGCCTTTGCCCTGGACGTACATCATTCCGAGGTTGGATTGTGCGGCAGCGTTGCCCTGTTCAGCTAAAGGTCGCCATTCACGTAAAGCGGCGGTGAAATCTCCTCGCTGAAAAGCCGAGAAACCTTCATCGAAACCTGCATAGACCGTGTTCAGAACACCAAGCAGCACAAGGTAAACTGGTACATGGCGGGCGTGCATGGCGAATCCTGATTTTGTCTTGGAGCACTATCGATAATCCTAGCAAAGAATCCACCCGTCACCTTTAAGCCATGATCCGTATACCTACTTAAGGGATGTGCTGGCGTGGCCTCCTCTACCGCGAGCGAGTGAAATTGAAGAATTGCCGCCGCATAAGTGCGAACCACAAGGGCGGCCCAAGGTTGCCGTGCGCTCAGGTACTACTAAATTGAGGTTTTTGGCCAGACCAGTAAATTCGGTTCATGGGCGAGTGCCTTTCCCTTAGCGGCCGAGTCAAAGTTCAACTATGACGCCATACTTTTACCGAGGAAATCAGGAGAATGGCGGCGAGCAACGGGAGGAGATATGTTGTCGGGATCAGACCTAGTAATTGCCCGCCGATGAATGTTCCTATGATGGAACCCGCTGCCATGACCAGTATGAATGGCCGTTGAGCGCGGATTATCGAAAAGCTCTGGTCGCGGCTGTATCGCGTGAAACCCACAATCATTGTGGGCAGGCTCACAGCAAGTGAAAGACTGCCAGCGAGCTTGATGTCAGCACCGAATAGTAGAACGATTGTGGGTATTAACAACTCACCGCCAGCAACCCCCATCAATGCAGCAACTACTCCGATACCGAAGCCAACCACGATCCCGACTATAGCCAGTGTCTCGCCTTGAAGCAGGGCGACCCCAGTTGCGCTTGCCTCATGGCCGAACAGCAAAGCAACAGCGATGCCTACGAGCAGCACTGCCAAAACGCGGTACAAGGTTTTACTCTTGAGCTTGGTTGCCCATCCCGCTCCAAACCAAGCACCCGCAAGGCTTCCAGCCAGAAGCGTGACGATGATGTCCCACCGTTCAAAGACCGCAGAGTAGGGAACGCTGAATGCGCGAAATGGAAGAGCTGTGGCTACCACCACGAGGCTCATGGCCTTGTTGAGAATGACAGCCTCCAACGCACCGAAACCAAACAATCCGATGAGTAGTGGCAGCCTGAACTCTGCGCCACCCAAGCCAATCAGCCCACCTAGGGCACCGATAATAGTGCCGCTACCAAATACTATTGGTTTGTTTTTTTCTCTACTTGAGGTCATTGCTCATTTTTCTTTTCAGCGCCCTGAAACTACAAAGCTAGACTAGGATCTTTCCTGGTCCTTCTGCCAAGCTAGATAAGTGTTCACTGGAGGGCGTCGGCTGAAGTGTTGCCGTAGCCCATCAAACAAAGAGTTCGCCAACGCTTGCTGATGGCGTGCGCTGACTAACCGCTGGCAGTCCTGTGCGTTAGGGATGGTCTGAAGTAGCCATGTATTTCCCCGGCATACCACCTAGCGCAACTTTTA
>JABXJR010000115.1_pt1 | contig 15837 bp, 13 predicted proteins | sample 7431291 | NCBI WGS metagenome assembly JABXJR01 (sample SAMN14395756, study PRJNA613071) | wetland metagenome | isolation source: water samle H3 from high-altitude wetland | place: Chile: Salar de Huasco, high-altitude wetland | collected 2015-11-10 | reverse complement strand
CAAGTGGCGCCCTTATGCCGACCCCGCATTGGCTCCATAGCGCCGCCCCGTGACAGCATCGTCTTCAACATGCACAACGGGGGTGCGTATTCCACGCAAATCGAGCAGCCGTACCGCGGCAAACCGAGCAGGCATTCCACGCGAAGCCGAGCGAAGATTCCACAGCAAAGCGAGCGCTGCGGACGTGGCGACGCGGGGTGAGTTCTTTTACTCCTTCTCGTCCTCGGTGGTCAAACCATTTCGGCGCTTGCGCATCGACTCGCCCGATAGTGTGAGCCGATGCGCGTTGTGAACCAGCCGGTCGAGAATCGCGTCGGCGAGCGTTGGATCGCCGATGGCGGCATGCCAGCTGTCGACCGGAATCTGGCTGGTCACGATCACCGAGCGCCGGCCGTGTCGGTCGTCGAGCACCTCGAGCAGATCGCGCCGCGCCGGATCCGACAGCGGAGCCATGGCGAGGTCGTCCATGACGAGGATGTCGGTCTTGGCCCATTGCGAGAGCAGCTTCGCGTAGCCGCCGCTACCGTGCGCGATGGCCATCTCCTCGTTGAACTTCGGCATGCGCAGATAGCAGGCCGAGAAGCCGTGACGGCACGCCTGGTTGACCAGCGCACATGCAAGCCAGCTTTTGCCAAGCCCGGTTGGCGCGACCAGAATTACGCTCTGGCGCGCCCGTATCCATTCACCGGTAAGTAGCCGGGCGAGTAATGCGCGGTCAAGTCCGCGGGGCTCGCGGTAGTTGATGTCTTCCGGTACCGCGTCAGGGAAGCGCAGCTTCGCGCGGCGCAGCCGCGCCGCGAGAAGGCGTGACTGGCGTTCGCTTGCTTCGCGTTCGACGAGCAGCCCGAGGCGCTCCTCGAAGCCGAGCTGATCGATGCTGTTCTGGGATTGCTGGTCGGCCAGCGCCGCGGCCATGCCGAACAGGCGCAGCTCGTGCAGCCGCTCAACGGTCGGGTGATGCAGCATGTCGATGATCTCCTTTCAGTGGTAGTAGGATGGCCCGCGCACGTTGGCGTGCACGAGCGGCAGTTCGGTCTGGCCGACGGGAGCATCGGCCTTGCTCTCCAGACCATTCTTCAACGTTGAGGCGATGAACCGGTAGCTCGGCGCTTTCAGATCAATGGCACGCTGGCAGGCAGCTTCCAGCCGCGTACGGCCGTAGTCCTTGCCCATGCGTAGCACGCCCAGGCAGGCGCGGTAAGCCTGCTGCGGATGCTGGCGACCGCCGAGCAGGTATTCGATGACCGCAGCGGTGTGCGGACCGATGTCGGTGGCCCAGTCGATCAGCCGTTGCGGATTCCACTCCGTGGTGGCAGCCCGATGATTCGGAGGCGTCCCTGCTCGGTTTGCCGTGGAATCGACGCTCGCTTTGCTGTGGAATCCGTGCTCGGTTTGCTGTGGAATCCGTGCTCGGTTTGCTGTGGAATCCGTGCTCGGTTTGCTGTGGAATCAGCGTTCGATTTGGCGTGGAATACGCAATCACCGACGCGGGCAGCGCGAAAGAGCAGTTATTCCGCCGGCTGCGCCAGGCCGTCCTTGGTACCCGCTCTGCGGGGGAACTCGCAGTGTTTCAAGGCTACTACGAGCGCTACGGCGTTTCGCTCGGCGACCGGTTGCCAGCGCTCATCCCGCAGGTCTATCTACACTATGATCCCTACACTCGCCGCCAGCGTGGCGACGAACAGTTCCTTGCGCGTCAGCGAATGGACTTTTTGCTGATGCTGGAGCAAGGCGTTCGCATCGTGATTGAGATTGATGGCCGCCATCATTACGCGGTACAGGACGCTTCGGCGCCCGATCGGTTCATCGCGAACGCGCAACGTTACGCTTAAATGGTGGCGGAGGACCGTCGCCTACGGCTGATGGGATACGAGGTCTACCGCTTCGGCGGACATGAGTTCTTGGACGTCGACCTCGAACAGCGCAAGGTCGGCCCGCATGCACAGCAATGTGTCGCCGAGTTCTTCGATAGGTTGCTGGCCAGGCATGGCGTCCGGTGATTGGCGTGAAGCTTCAACCGGCGAGAGTCCCGCACCGCCTCGTCGTCACATTGCCGCACGAGCCCGCCAGCCGGCGCGGGCAGGTCTGGTGTCAAAAAAGACTTCGAGTTTCCAGGGAGGTATCCGGAATTCCGTGTGTGAGGCGGGTTGAGATTCAGATTCCAATGTTGAATCGTTCCGGGTAAAGCAGCGCGAACTGGGTCATCGCGCTCTTCCAATCGTGCCGAGAGCCGGTCCACTTGGCCACGACGTTGCGCAGCGCCAGCCAAATCAGTTTGAGCGCGGCCTCGTCCGACGGGAAGTGGCCGCGCGCCTTGATGATCTTTCGAAGCTGCATGTGCAGCGACTCGATCGCGTTGGTCGTATATACAATTTTCCGGATGTCGGGCGCGAAGGCGTAGAACGGAATCACCTGATCCCAGGCCCGGCGCCAGAGCGCGGCAATCGGAGGGTATTTCGTACCCCACGGGCTCGTATCGAACGCGTCCAGCGCCACGGCGGCCGCTTCGGCCGACGGTGCCCGATAGACCTCCTTGAGCGCCGCTGCGACCGATTTCCTGTCTTTCCAGCTGGCAAAGTCCAGCGAGTTCCGGATCAGATGCACGATGCAGGTCTGGACCGTCGTTTCCGGGAACACCGTGTTGATCGCTTCGGGGAAGCCCTTCAGGCCGTCGACCACGGCGATCAGGATGTCCTGCACGCCGCGCAGCTTCAGGTCGTTCACCACCCGCAGCCAGAACTTGGCGCCCTCGGTCTGCTCGATCCAGAGGCCCAGCACGTCACGTGTGCCGTCGCGGCGCACGCCCAGCGCCAGGTAGATCGCCTTGTTGCGCACCACGCCTTCGTCGCGGATCTTGACTCGCAAGGCGTCGAAGAACACGACCGGGTACATCGGCTCGAGCGGTCGCTGCTGCCATTCGCGCACTTCGTCGATCACGGCATCAGTCACCGTGCTGATGAAGTCCGGCGACACCTCGATGCCATACATCTCCAGCAGGAAGCCCTGAATCTCCCGCACGCTCATGCCGCGGGCGTACATCGCAATGATCTTGTCGTCGAAGCCTGTGAAGCGTCGCTCGCCCTTGGCGATCAGTACCGGATCGAACGTGCCTTCGCGGTCGCGCGGAATCTCGACGTCGAGCAGGTCATTGTCGGTTGCGATGCGCTTGCGGCTGGTGCCGTTGCGATGGTTCGTGCGGCCCGCCGGCTTGGCTTCGCCCTTCTCGTAGCCCAGGTGGTGGGTCAGTTCGCCGCCCAGCGCGCGCTCGAATATCGCCTTCTTCAGGGCCGCGAATTGCTCGTTGATCGAAGCCCGATCCAGCGTTCCGGGCACCAGTTGCTTGATGAGTTCCGGGTCCAGGTTCAAGCCCTTGCCCGGTTCAATCGTCACTTCTTCCTTGCGTTTGCGTGGCATAACGTGGCTCCTTGGCCATCAGTTTATGCCTCACACACAAAAGTTCGGATAGGCTCGTTTCCAGCTGACACGCTCCACGCCACAGCTTATCCGCGAGCGGGTGTCTGGCAATGAGGCATAGCCAGTACATCGTCGATTCCTTGCTGTTCCGGACCGGGTACATGGTGTCACAAACGTGCATCCCGGCCTTGCTCACCAGGGCTCTCCAGTACCCGATGAACGCATCCCGCATTGCATGCTTCGAACTCTGTTTCATCACGACGTGACGCCAGCCGGGAGCGAAGTTATCCAGCGGCGAGTGGTCCGCTTCAAGGCCTGTCGCAATGTTGCGTTGGATATCGCCAGTGCTGAGATGAACCACGATGTCCATCGTGGGCTTGGTGGCGAGCTTCTCAATGATAGAAAAGTGCAGATGCCCCGCGTTGAACGGATCAAGCAGTGCGAGATGGAAGCCACGATCGTTGAGCTGCGGCAAGACCCAGTCAATGGTTTCGTCAGCTCGACCGGCTATCGACTTGAGTGGCGCACCCCGCTCACGCAAACGCGTGTCGCACGCGGCGAGGAATTCCGGATTCGCATCGGCGATGAAAAAGTCCGAAAAAACGCCCCGCTTCTGTTGGGCAATTTGCCACGCGGCGAGCGGCCCACCGTCCTGAAACGTGTCGGTATGTTTTATCTTGACGCGGCCGGTCCCGGCGAACAGGTCAATGTATGTGCGCTGGCTTGTGAATTTCTGTCGGGCGGCCCAGGACGCATCGATGTATCGTTTGATGATCCGGTGTTTCTCCTCCGTCACCCAGCGCCCCACCACCATGGCCGGAAGTCCGTCGAGCGGGTCCGGTACCACCTTTTCCTCGTCTTTCACGTCTTCTCCCCCCCGTGCTTCTGTTGTCGAATGCGGAAAACCATTCCACTGCAAATACCGCCCGCCTCGTCACTCTTTGTGGGCCACCCGAGAAGAGTACAATAGCGCGTTAGCACATTCACGCCGCAGGCAATGGGAAAAGACTCTCGCATCGAGTGGACGCATCATACCTTCAACCCCTGGTGGGGTTGTGTCAAGGTGTCGGCGGCATGCGATCACTGCTACGCGGAAACGTGGGCAAAGCGCCTCGGGGAAGGACTTTGGGGCCCACACACGCCGCGGCGTTTCTTCAGTGACGCCCACTGGAAAGAACCCGTCAAATGGGATAAGGACGCTGCCAGGGACAAGGTGCGCCGACGTGTATTCTGCGCGTCGATGGCCGATGTGTTCGAGAACCGCCCCGACTTGATTGCTGAGCGTCGGCGGCTGCTCGACCTCATCGACCAGACGCCAAACCTCGACTGGCTGCTCCTCACGAAGCGAATCCACTTGGTCCGCAAGCAACTGCCCAAAGGATACGACTTCCCGAAAAACGTCTGGCTTGGAACGACTGTCGAAGACCAGGCGACGGCAAACAAAAGAATCAAGCATCTCTTGGAATTCTCATCGCCCTCCGTGAGATTTCTATCATGCGAACCGCTTCTTTCGGCCGTCGACCTCTCGCCGTATCTGGTACGGAATGAGAAAGGTAACCGGGTTGACTGGGTAATCGCTGGCGGCGAGTCCGGCCCGCACGCGCGCCCGATGGACCCTGCTTGGCCTGCGGCTTTGCAGCGTCAATGTGCTCGAGCGAAAGTGCCCTTCCACTTCAAGCAATGGGGACACTGGGCGCCTGTCGAGCAAGTAGCTGACGTCCTAAAAAAAAGCACTCCCATCCGGGTTATCCGGCAGGACGGCACCGAGGTCTCCGTCGCGGCTATCGGCAAAGGCAAGGCGGGGAGAGTTCTGGCCGGCAAACACTGGGATCAATTTCCACGCATCGTCGTTTAGTCCGCTCAACCCATCCCGAAGGTTCTCACCTTGGCAAAACGTCACTACGATTGGACCAACGGTCCAGCTGAGCTCGAACCGCACAGCCTGACGAAACACCAGGTACTCGTTGACTATCTGATTCGCTATTTCCAGCAACGCCTGCTCAATGCCCGTGGACGCGACCGTTTCCGCATCACGTTGGTTGATGGCTTCTGCGGTGGGGGGCGATATCTGTTGAAGGGAACGGGAGAACTTGTGTTGGGGTCGCCTTTGCGCCTGCTACAGGCCGTAAAAGAGGCGTCGTTCAAGATAAACCAGGACCGGCCGAAAGCTATTTTGTTCGATGTGCAGTTCATATTCATCGACAAGGACAAGAAGGCGCTCGGACATCTGCGCGAGGTCTTGCGTCAGGAGGGCTATGAGCGGGCAATCGGTGACACGATTCACATAATGCATGCGGAGTTCGGTGTGGCAGTCGACGAAGTTCTCGCCCGCGTCGCACAACATACGCCTCGCTCTGGCACCGCGCTGTTCTTCCTCGATCAATACGGCTATGCAGAAGTGCCAGCATCACTGATTCGCAAGATCTTCGCCAGTGCGCGAGACGCGGAAGTCGTTCTGACGTTTCATGTGTCGTCGTTCGCGACGTACACAAATGACGAGCTTGCCCGGAAAATTTCGTCGACCTTGCAAGTCGACATCTTCAAACGCTTGGGCGGACGGTCGATCGACGAGATCAAACAGAACGAAGCGGACTGGCGAAGGTTCATTCAGGCAGCCCTCTACGAAGCGCTGGTCGACGGCTGTGGGGCTGGCTTTTTTACCCCCTTCTTCATTCGGGGGACCGGCGCGGGTCACGGCGAATATTGGCTCGTGCATCTGTCGCAGCATCACCGAGCCCAGGACGTCATGAAACAGGTGCACTGGCAGCACAGCAATCACTTCGTCCACTACGGTGGCGCCGGCCTCGACATGCTTGCTCCTCAGACCATGGGTTTCCTGCAAGATTTCGATGGAGGCTTCAGGTTCGATGACATTGCGCGTGCGAAGTCGGACAAGGAACTCGTCGTTCAGCTCGCAAGACGGATCTTTGACCAAACCAATCCCAAACCATTCTCGTTGGTCTTCTCGGAAACGTGCAACGGATCTCCTGCGACGGCATCCATGTACAAGGACGCACTCGCCATTCTGGTATCCGAAGGAGAAGCAACGGTGCGTTCGGTGGATGGAAAACCTCGATATCGTGCGCGATATATGCGCGATACCGACGTAGTGGACAAGCCGAAGCAGTTCAAACTGTTCCTCGGGAACAACCCGTAGAACTCCAAGCCATCACTGCACTTACGGGCACATGCTCGAGCCGAAGTGTTCGCATCGATGTTGAGCAGTCGTACCCCTGAGCGGGGCGCACTGCTGCAACCCATTCCCTCAATGAATTTCGAATATCGAAACAAGGTCTCCTTTTTTCGTGCGATCATCGTCAATGCTGGGTAAACCAGCCGCGTTGGTCGCTGTACTGGCAGCTCGGCTAGGCATAAAGAATTTTCGTCACGTGCCGTTATGTCCGCATGTCGGGTCCCCGACATTCCCAAGGACATGAACAAATGAAATTGAAAGAAATGATGCTGGCGCCAGCCTTGATCGCAGTCGCGATGATGGCGGGCTGTGGTGAGAAGCAGGAAAGTCAAGAACGAGCTTCTGCGGCGGCATCTTCGACTCAGTCGGCCCCGACGCAGCAATCATCCGAAGCGCCTTCGACAAACGGGTCCACCGCCCCGTCGCAGGCCATTGCACAGCAATCAGCGCCCCCGTCGCCGTCGACACCGGAAGCAGACGGGTTAGTACGGGTGCACTTCGACGAACTTTTCAACGTCGATTCCAATGGAGGCCTTACTCCGAAGGTTCCCATTGACGTCAACGGCACCCAAATGACGCCAGGCGTGACGTTCGGTGGCGGCGTCCAGTTTGGCGGCTTTGCATTCGGCCAAGCTGTTGGCCATGATTTCGGCGTTCGCCGACTCCAAAACGGGTTCGTGCAACTCGTCAAAGTGTACAACTAACTCGCGACGTGCTGGACCATTCGTTTGCCGTCAGTCCGGCACGCAAACAACGACGCTCTTCGCGAGACACTTCCCGACGCATAGTCCTTGCCAGGCAGTCGCGCAAATCTAGGTAGACGCGAACGCTTCCTCATTTGCGTCTACCGAATCAATAGCATGGTCGAGAAGGAACCGGTCAATCCGAGCGCTCTCTACCGCTTCCGAAGACGTAGTCGCCGTAGAGACTTTAGGAATTCGCCTTCGGTCTGGACTCTGCCTGCGAGCACAGCCCCGCCGTCGTCGACCCTATCCGAACCTTTGTGTGTAGGCATAAACTGATGGCCAAGGCCACTTTATGCCGACATCGCTTGCAGCGGACCGGAAACGAGCGAGAGCCTTACGGTACCGGGATGCCTTCGGCCATAGCTGGGACGGAAATGGAGAAGCACCCCCAGTGGGTTATACAAGCGATGAGCGCCGGGCAGTCGCTCGAGCATTTTTCAATCGCCAGCGTCGTGGCAGATGAGTCGGCAAGCGTCTAAATGCGGCCTGGCGCAATGACCCGTTTGCCGGTACCCCTTTGGCCTCCATCAAACCCGAAAACGTCTCGGCCTATTAACGAGCCCACGTTTCCTAGAGAAGCGACCGAACCGATCGCCCCTCTGAGGTGATGTTTCTCGCTGCACGCAAAGATGCACGACGATCCCTCGCCACGCATCTTCATCTCATACAGCGTACATCTCAGATAAGATCTTGCAGTTCGGACGATGGCATCCCGGTCGGCTTTGTGTCATGCAACCGCCCCCTCACAAAGGGCTCCAGTCGCTTCGTTACCAGAACGTTGACAAGCACGCACTCCAGCCGCACGTCTGGCAAGTCAGTTGTGGCCTGGCATTGCAGCAGTCCACTTGTAGACAGCGTTATCATGGTTTCCCAGACGTAATCAGTCAGCGGCTTGCCAGCATGGATCCGAAGCTCTTCCAGGCCCGACGGCTTCCTCGATACTTCCGGCACACAGAATACGCACTCTCGCTTGCTGCTGGCGTCGAAATTGAGTGAAATCGGCACTCGTCCGACACGCTTCCACCTGTCGTATGCTGCCCAGACTTCAGGGTCCGTCAGGTCGGCGAGCCAGTAGATCTGCGTGCCGTTGAGTTGCAGCCGCATGGTAATCAACGGCGAACCGAATGCGGAGACGTTCCCGAAACCCATGCCGCAACTGACGCCGCCGACGGACGGAACGAAATGTGCATCCGCCGCTGCGATTGGGCAGCTCAGCATGGGGAAGTCTGCGGACAGATCTTTGGTCTGTTTCGATGTCTGAAATTGACCGAGCCTGGTGAGATGACCGACCGCAATGAACGGGTCGATATTGAGAGGGATGACAGCTTCCATGACTACTATTTCCTTCTGATTCCGATTGAGAGCCTGGCCACGGCGTAGATGCCGTAGCCCGGTGCTTCTCCGCCAACAGTACGGAGGATCCCCTGAAGCCAGATTGCTTCAGGCTCGTACGGATGTGACTACCCCGCCACATCGGCACGAAGATCAAAAAGGAAACAGCACCATCGAGGTCATTGCTCCCGCACCAGAAACTCCAGTCCCAGAACCTCTGCATCCGCCAGTTTGTCGATGAACGGACACATAATATGGAAAGCTGTCTTTTATTATAACGCAACTCGGCTTTCTACTCAACAGGCGTTGGACACTTATTGCAAGTCAATGACTGGCATCCTGAGGGTAAATTCTTTTGGAAAATCAAGCGAAACGGTGGCTCTCCCTTTACACGTTTTTTTGTAGGTGCCATTCCTGAATTCAGCGACAACCTGCTCGCCATCTTTCATGATCGACGGTATGTTGATGCGTGCCGCCAACGCAGCCAGATCGGCCGGTAGCAATTCAAGTGGCGAACACAAATCACCGTGTCGCCAGCATCAAGCCCAGGACATGCATGCAGGCCCGCATGCCGATTATCGATGGACCGCCCCCCCGCGAGCCTGCAGGTGCAACTGCCCTCACGCCATGAGACAACCGCGGAACTGTCGTTCGTCCTCGATACTCATCAGAACAGACACTAACCAGGTAGCAACACCGCAAATCAGCATCCCATGCAGACAAGCGCTCCACTAACGATGACCCACACACGGCTGTCGTCAAGCAATCTCTTTCCTGGCTGCCAGTCGCGCAGCGACCACTAAGGCGTCGCACCCGATGGAAATGCGAGCCCTAGTCAGGGAGAGACGTCGCATGGCAAGGCACAACACAACTCCGCCCCCTGCTGAGAGCAACGCGCTGTGGCAACGGATGGCAAAATTGTCGAGCGTGACAATCGCCTTCCTGGCTGCCAGCCGCGCAGCGGCCATCAAATTCAAAACGCGCAAAGAGGACAAAAACATATTCTTAAGCAAAAATATGTTTTTAGAGATAAATTTCCGATTAATAATATATTTCTTTTTGGAGATATGTTTACTTAAGCATATGTTTTTTGAGAAATCGATACGCTGAAGCGTAGAAAGAAGGGAATAGCCGGGGCCCCTGCATCTAGCGCAGGCACCCCTCCACCATTCTATTGATTGAATGGCTCCGACAGACGTATAGATCGCGGCTCTATCTTCGCCACCGCGCCGGATTCTCTCAACCTACCCCCGTGGTATCCGGATTTCCCTGACGCGCCACCGGTCACACCCGTCCACGTCAGCGGTCACCACCGAAGCTCTTCAGTGGGAAGAGGCGGCTCCAACGCCGGGCGGCTCATGCTCGGCCGACGCGTGACTATTAATGTATATCACCAAAAGGCACATTGCGTCAAATCAATATTCACGGTATACAGCAACCAAAATTTTTCCCTCTCAAAATCTCGTTTAATTAACTCATGTTTTCTGAAATGCCCATTTTGCCGATCCCATATTTCAATACATGTTTACGGGAAATACATCGGCCTTCACAGCCGGATTCCGGATTGTCGGCGAACTGACTTGAAATCATTACGCAAATTTACTAAGTTGTTCGCAGGCAAACCGCCGACCTGATCGTCATCGATTCGGGATCCCGCCCGGGAGAGAGCCCTTTTTATGAGAGGGTATGATCCGGGGGCGGGCATGATTCGACGGGCGAAGCGCGGTTCAGGCCAAGCGCCGACACGGCAGACTGCGACCTGTCGGCTGCTGTCAAATGGGGACGGATTCAACGTCCATCGCTACCAGGCATGCCAGCAGGAAAGCGGCCGAAAAGCGTTTCCGGTTGATCTTGCGGTTGATCTGCGCGGCGGACTCCTCTATCCCGATTCGCTCCAGTCTCAGCGCAAGGCCCTTGTAGCTCAGATTCCGCTGAGCCATGGCCGACATGACGAGGTCTCGCGCCCGGTCTTCCCACCGCCCGTACGCAGACTCGTTCTGAGCCTCTTCCTGCGGTCGCACCACTCCCATCCCCTTCTCCCTATTCGTTCCGGGACGCGGCAGCGTCCTCGCACGGATTTTAAGACAAGTTCGGTCGTATACGACCGAACCGTCGATCATGAGGTGCCGGCGTTCCTACACGTCTATATGCACCTTTTTTTCATGACGACGTAAATGCTGGACAAGTCCCAACTCACTGATATTTTCAACCGGCTCGACACGCCCGCCGCCGGACGGAAGCTTATTCTCGAAGCTCGCGTGCAGGCCCCGGTCCGTCCGGTAAAGGCGCATGGTGGGAATGTCATCACGATTCTGGCCAGCCACAAGATGGGACGTGATATTCACACCGAGAGCAACCACATCGAGTTCGCTGCCGCTGTTAGCAAAGAATACTCGGACGACATTCTCGAGTACTACATGCAGCCTTGCGAACTGAGACTCGAACTGGTTGATGACTCTACCGGCGAAATTCACAAAATCACTCACATCCCGGATTTTCTCACCATAAGCCACGACGGTTTTGCTCTTGAGGAATGGAAATCTGAGGCAAAGCTCGCCCGCCTGTCGGAGAAATACCCATATCGCTATTCGAAAAGTAGCGATGGCCAATGGTATGCCCCGCAAATCGAAAAGCAGCTCGCGGATCTCGGAATCAGATACCGGGTTTGCAGTGGTGACTCTATTCCGCGCCGGCGCGTGAGTAACCTGTTGTATCTGGCCGATTACCTGAACCTGAGAGAACCATGCCCCGAGGACGTCCTCGCCCGTCTTCGTGGACTCCTGCGGGAACATGGCTCCATGACATTTATGGAGCTACTGAACGCGCCCCATGAATTCGACGCCGACGTACTGAACAGGGCCATCGCTGCCAACAGCGTGGTGACCGACCTGGACGGCGACTCCCTCGCGGACAAGCGCAGCTTTCGGTTTTTTCGCGATGAGGCATTGAGAGATTTCATGCTGGCGGACACGCGCTCTGGCAACTTGCCTGGCGTCGACCGCTTTGAGCTCAACGTCGCGGAAGGCGCGAGATTCATCTTCGAAGGCAACGAGCTCACCATCGTGATGGTGGCCGGCGACTCCATCGTGTGCAACAAACAGGACGGCTCGACCATTACCCTGACCCGCTCGTGGCTCGAAACTGCCCACGAAAAGGGCCACGTGACGAGCGCCCAGCAAGACCGGCAATCCGGTCTGGACCTGAGTCGTTATTCGAAGGAGGATTTTGATATCGCGCTCCGCAGACAGGCGTTGCTCGAAGGCGCGCCAGGCAAAATACAAGCGCAGGTATCCGACCGAACGTTGCGGCGCTGGAAAAGGAGCCAGGCACTCGCGCTCGCCAACGGCGACAACGAAGTCCTTGCACTGGTGCCTCAGACAAGCGCGAAAGGCAATCGCACCCAGCGGCTAAGCAACCGTCAGCTCGAGCTGATGGACGACGTCATCGAGAAAGCATGGCTCAACAGCCAGGCCATCAATTTCAAGACCTGTTACCGGATGATGCTGGTTGCCTTTGACGAGGCAGAAGAAAAGGCACCTTCCTATCCGACGCTGATCGCGCGGATTAAAGCGCGCGAAACCAACGACGATGTCCGCACCCGACACGGAAAGCGGCTGGCTTACCAGAAGAACACGTTCATCGATGTGCTTTACCACGACACGCCTGTCCATGGCAGCCGCCCGTTTCAATACGTCCACATCGACCACACACAACTCGATATTGAGGTGGTTTCAAGTCGCACTGGCAAATCTCTTGGGCGCCCGTGGTTGACCCTCGCAGTCGACGCATGGTCGCGACGCATTGTGGCCTTCTACCTGACTTTCGATGTGCCGTCGTACCACTCTGTGATGATGATTGTGCGGGACATGGTGCGACGATTCAATCGCCTGCCTGAGTTTATCGTCGTCGACAACGGCCGTGATTTCGTGTCGGATGCATTCAAATCGTTCCTTCATGCGATGGGCACAAACCTACGCTTTCGCCCAGCGGGTCAGCCACGGCACGGCGCTGTGCTGGAACGGATGTTTGGCCGTCTGAATACGGAATACATCCATAACCTCTCCGGCAATAGCAAGGGGACAAAAAACGTGCGCTCGCTCTCGGGCTCACACCTGCCCGAAAAGCTTGCCGAGTGGACACTCGCGGCGCTGCATATCGGCATCCAGCGCTGGGCCTGTGAGTACTATGACCAGAAAGTCCATCCAGCGCTCGATGAATCGCCACGGGATGCTTTCGTACGCGGCATGCGCGAGAACGGCAAACGTCCGCAAAAACACATCCAGTTCAACCGGGACTTTCTGATTGCAACGTGCCCTCCCGTTGACCGGACCGGCACCCGCCGGGTCGATGCCCAGCGCGGTGTGAAAGTAGACCATCGATTTTACTGGAATGAAGCATTCCGCTCAGCTCAGGTCGCCGACCAGTTTCTGCCCGTGCGCTACGATCCGTGGGACGCGTCTTCAGTCTATGTCCGCGTAAAAGACACCTGGGTCCGGGCAGTTTGCCGAAGCCTGTATGGTCTTGGCCTTTTGACTGACGTCGAGAAACGCGCCCTGACGGCGGAATACAACCGCCGCCACGGTACGCCCAAGGACGACGAGCGCGACGCGAAGCGGCTTCGCGAATTCATCCAGGTCTTCACGCCCGAAGGCGCCCTCGCAACCGAGTTCGAGCGTCAGGCCGAAAACAGAGCTCTGTACAACGACCTCCAGTTGGCCAACATCGAGCCCGTCGTCGACCAATCCCGAACCAGATTCATGAAGGATTCCGAAAAAACCGAAGATGCACCACCGGCTGCACCGCAGCCTCCAACCCGCCGTCCGCTCACCCAACCACAGCAGTCGACGGCAGAGGACGACTTTACTGATTTTGAGGACTTTTGAGCAAACAATGCAGCAAACCAACGACACAACACTGCTGGCGATTGACGCGGCCAGGGCGCTCTCGGAGAAACGTATCAAGCACACGCGCATCGCGCAAGTGATGGAGGAACTCAACACGCTGATTTACCCTGAAAGCCAGGACAGCATTCTCCTCGTCTGCGGTCCCACCGGTGCTGGTAAAACGACATTGTCGAGGTACCTTGTTGCCTCCACACTGGAGCGTGCGAGCTCGCAAATGGAAGCAAACCGCGGGGTGATCCCCGCGGTGTATGTTGAAGCGCCCGCGTCGGGGGAAAGCGACTTCTCCTGGCGACTGTTCTATCACAGAATCCTTGCCCAGCTTGGCGACAACCTGGAATCACCCAAAGTGATGTACGGAATTGACCCGCAGACAGGGCGCTTCGCACGACCACGTGGAAACAGCCTGGCCGCCCTCCGTACTGCCGTTGAACAGGGGATGCGTGAACGTCAGGTGCAGTTCCTGGTCATCGACGAGGCCGCTCACATCATTCGCCAGACTCGCGGGACGCACAAACTGGAGGTCCAGCTCGATACACTAAAATCGCTGGCGAACCAGTGCGGCACGCAAATTGTCCTGGTCGGCGCCTACGATTTGTACCGGCTTGTTTCGCTATCCGCGCAGCTCGCCAGGCGCACGCACGTGCTTCATTTCGAGCGATACCGGGACGACCGTCCTGAAGACGTTCGGGCTTTCAATCGCTGCGTCCTGGCATTCGAGAAGACGCTCCCGCATCTTTGGGGAGGGGAACTCACGCAATATACGAAGGGGCTGCTCGAGAACACGCTGGGATGCATCGGTACGTTGAGCAGTGTACTTATCCGGGCCGCCAAATTCACAGAACGCGTCGGTTACTGGTCGGTCGACTCGTTGGAACGTGCGTTGCTTACAGAAGCGCAGCGCAAGCGGATTCTCGAAGAGATTCTCGACGGCGAGACAGCCGTCGGGCCAAGCTTCACACGGGTGATGCCCAAATTTAAACGCGCGGCAGCTTAAGGATGGTGCTTCCGGTGAATGAAGAACTGTTGAACACTCGGTCGATGCTGAATCCGGTCGCTCCGATCGGCGTCGGCACGCCGGAAGTCGAAAGCATGGTGAGCTATTTCTGCCGACTCGCCATGTCCCACTGCATTTCGACAACCGAGCTTCACCGTATTGTCGACCGGACCATGCAGTGGCAACTTTCGGAAAAGTACGATTGGTGTCAGGTCGGTCTGAGTGGCATGTCCGACGCCGCGGAAAGGATGGCAGACGCACTGTCAAAGCTGACTGGCATCGGCAATCTGGACTCGTTGACCCTGCTAAGCTGGCGCGACGTAATTGCTCAGTCCAGTCCGAAACCGACCTCGTCTCGCTGGTGCCCGCAATGTTTGAGTGAGGACCGAGAAACAGGTCGCACTTACTTTCGACTAGCGTGGGATGTCGGGACCGTCACCGCCTGCACCAAGCACAAAATCCGACTCTCTCATGCCTGCCCGGACTGTGGCGGCACCAATACGCGACACAGTTCTGCCTTTGTCATGCCCGGCTGGTGCACCGCCTGCGGCATCTTCCTTGGGAGCAGCGAGCAATCCACACCGGCCACGCCGGCTGAAGTCTGGATTGCATCTCAAGTGGGTGCCATGCTGGCCGCCCAAAACACACTAGCTTCGCGCCCAACACGTAGTGAACTCCTTGGCAGCATCCGCGAAATCGTCAACCGGTTGGACAACGGCAAAAATGCCCTGTTCGCCCGGCGCATTGGTCTCAGCAAAACGACGGTGCATCACTGGCTGAAAGGTGGAGGCGCACCTACCCTGCCTGGCCTCCTGCGTATTGCCGCGCAAACCGGACTGGCGCTGCCCAGCTTGTTGACCGGCGACCTAGCGGAATGGTCGCCGACATCCAGCCAGATCCACGAGCTGGACCCCGTTCTTCCCACCCAAACGCGCCGCGCCACGCGTCAACTTCATGACTGGGACCGAATCCGCTCTCAGTTGGCTGCCTTGGCTCAATCAACAACCGTTGTCAGTGTCGAGGAAACGGCGCGAAGTCTGAATGTCAGCGTGCGTGAGCTCTACATTCACGCTAATGAGGAAGCTTGCTCCTTAGGGAGGCGATGGCTTGAGCATAGAAAGTGGTGTGGCGAGCAGAGTCGACATACCGCACGCAAGCTAATCGAAACGGCCTGTGCGGAAATTCTGGCTGAAGGGAAAGCAGTCAATCTTCGCGAACTGATTGCACGTTTTCCGAACGGGAGCGCCAACAGGT
>JABXJR010000113.1_pt1 | contig 15892 bp, 10 predicted proteins | sample 7431291 | NCBI WGS metagenome assembly JABXJR01 (sample SAMN14395756, study PRJNA613071) | wetland metagenome | isolation source: water samle H3 from high-altitude wetland | place: Chile: Salar de Huasco, high-altitude wetland | collected 2015-11-10 | reverse complement strand
AGGCCAAGCTGAAAAAACGCAACGCCCACGGTTTCCAGAGCCCAACCGGCCCTGTTGTGCGCGAAGTGAAGATCGGCGAGACCATCACTGTTGGCGATCTCGCCCAGCAGATGTCGGTCAAGGCTGCTGAAATCATCAAGTTCATGTTCAAGCTGGGTACCCCGGCCACCATCAACCAGGTACTGGATCAGGAAACTGCCCAACTGGTTGCTGAAGAGCTGGGCCACAAAGTGACCCTGGTCAGCGACACTGCCTTGGAAGATTCCCTCGCCGAGTCCCTGAAGTTTGAAGGTGAGGCGGTTTCCCGTGCGCCGGTCGTGACCGTAATGGGCCACGTTGACCACGGTAAAACTTCCCTGCTCGACTACATCCGTCGTGCCAAGGTTGCTGCTGGCGAAGCCGGCGGTATCACCCAGCACATCGGCGCGTACCATGTTGAAACCGACCGTGGCATGGTGACGTTCCTCGACACCCCTGGTCACGCCGCGTTTACCGCAATGCGTGCCCGTGGTGCCAAGGCGACCGACATCGTGATCCTGGTGGTTGCAGCTGACGACGGCGTGATGCCACAAACCATCGAAGCCGTTCAGCATGCCAAGGCAGCTGGCGTTCCGTTGGTCGTTGCTGTGAACAAAATCGACAAGCCGGGCGCTGATCTCGATCGCATCCGTAGCGAACTGTCGGTTCACGGCGTGACATCCGAAGAGTGGGGTGGCGACACTCCATTCGTACCGGTCTCGGCGAAGATGGGGACCGGCGTTGACGAACTGCTCGAAGCCGTTCTGTTGCAAGCCGAAGTGCTGGAACTGACCGCCACTCCATCGGCTCCTGGCCGTGGTGTTGTGGTTGAGTCCCGCCTCGACAAGGGCCGTGGCCCGGTTGCGACCGTTCTGGTTCAAGACGGTACCCTGCGCCAAGGCGACATGGTCCTGGTCGGTTCGAACTACGGCCGTGTACGTGCCATGCTCGACGAGAACGGCAAGCCAATCAAGGAAGCAGGTCCTGCTATCCCGGTCGAGATCCTCGGCCTGGACGGTACTCCGGACGCTGGCGACGAGATGAGCGTGGTTGCCGACGAGAAGAAAGCCCGTGAAGTGGCTCTGTTCCGTCAAGGCAAGTTCCGTGAAGTCAAGCTGGCCCGTGCTCACGCAGGCAAGCTGGAAAACATCTTCGAGAACATGGGCCAGGAAGAGAAGAAGACGCTTAACATCGTCCTCAAATCTGACGTACGTGGTTCCCTCGAAGCGTTGAACGGCGCCTTGAACGGCCTGGGTAACGACGAAGTGCAAGTGCGCGTTGTCGGTGGCGGTGTCGGTGGTATCACCGAGTCCGACGCCAACCTGGCACTGGCTTCCAACGCTGTACTGTTCGGCTTCAACGTGCGTGCCGATGCTGGCGCTCGCAAGATCGTCGAGCAGGAAGGCCTGGACATGCGTTACTACAACGTCATCTACGACATCATCGAAGACGTCAAGAAAGCCCTCACCGGCATGCTTGGCAGCGACGTCCGGGAGAACATCCTGGGTATCGCCGAGGTGCGTGACGTGTTCCGCTCGCCGAAATTCGGCGCGATCGCCGGCTGCATGGTTGTCGAAGGCACCGTGTACCGTAACCGTCCAATCCGTGTACTGCGTGAAGACATCGTTATCTTCGAAGGCGAGCTGGAATCCCTGCGCCGCTTCAAGGATGACGCTTCCGAAGTACGTGCCGGCATGGAGTGCGGTATCGGCGTCAAGAGCTACAACGACGTCAAGGTTGGCGACAAGATCGAAGTCTTCGAGAAGGTTCAGGTTGCTCGCAGCCTCTAACTCGCGCACTTCCGGAGCCACGCGGCGTGTGGGCATGCAAATGCCCCGCGTAGCGTACGGACTCTAAACGCAACGCCCGGTCTGGCTTTTGTCAGGCCGGGCGTTTGCCGCTTTCAGACCCCACGGGTTTCACCGTGTGGCAGTAACAGGTAACAAGACATGGCAAAAGAATACAGCCGTACCCAACGTATCGGCGATCAGATGCAGCGTGAGCTGGCCCAACTGATTCGTCGCGAAGTCAAAGACCCGCGCGTTGGCCTGGTCACCATCACCGCCGTAGAAGTGAGCCGTGACGTGGGTCACGCCAAGATCTTCATCACCGTGATGGGGCAGGACAGCAGCGAAGAAATCGCGCAAAGCATCAAGGTGCTCAACTCGGCAGCTGGCTTCCTGCGCATGCAGTTGGCACGTGAGATGAAGCTGCGCAGCGTTCCTCAGTTGCACTTCCACTACGACGAAAGCGTCGTGCGTGGTGCGCACCTGTCGGCCCTGATCGAGCGCGCTGTGGCTGAGGACAGCCAGCACCCGTCCACACCTGAAGACGCCAAGGAGTAAGCGGTGGCTCAGGTCAAACGTATCCGTCGCAACGTCAGCGGCATCATTCTGCTCGATAAACCCATTGGCTTTACCTCCAATGCCGCGTTGCAGAAGGTCCGCTGGCTGCTCAATGCCGAGAAGGCCGGGCACACCGGCAGCCTTGATCCCCTGGCCACTGGCGTATTGCCGCTGTGCTTTGGCGAGGCCACCAAGTTTTCGCAGTACCTGCTCGATTCTGACAAGGGTTACGAAACCCTGATGCAATTGGGCAAGACCACCACCACGGCAGATGCCGAAGGTGATGTTTTGCAGGTTCGCGACGTGACCGTTGGTCGTGCTGATATCGAAGCTGCTTTACCCGGTTTTCGCGGTGAAATCAGTCAGATACCGCCGATGTACTCGGCGCTCAAGCGTGATGGACAGCCTCTTTACAAGCTGGCACGTGCGGGCGAAGTAGTGGAGCGTGAACCGCGTTCTGTTACTATTGCGCGCTTGGAATTGCTCGCCTGTGAAGGCGACACCGCTCGCTTGGCCGTGGACTGCAGCAAAGGCACCTATATCCGTACCCTGGTGGAAGATATTGGTGAACAGCTCGGTTGCGGTGCGTACGTTGCAGAACTGCGACGCACCCAGGCCGGCCCTTTCACCCTGGCCCAGACGGTCACGCTGGAAGAGCTGGAAGCGGTACACGCCGAAGGCGGCAACGAAGCAGTTGATCGCTTCCTGATGCCGTCGGACAGCGGTTTGCTCGATTGGCCGTTGCTGCACTTCTCGGAGCACAGCGCGTTCTACTGGCTTAACGGCCAGCCGGTACGTGCCCCGGATGCACCGAAGTTCGGCATGGTGCGGGTACAAGATCACAACGGTCGCTTCATCGGTATCGGTGAAGTGAGCGAAGACGGGCGCATCGCGCCGCGTCGACTGATTCGGTCAGAATGACCGAACGAGTGTGGCTGTTAACAGGCACGGTCAACACTCATTTTTAGATACAGGGATTTGTCCCTGGCCTGTTGAAACTGCCCTTTGGGTGGTTTCCTGAAAAAAGGATTGCCTCATGGCTCTCGACGTTCAAGAAAAAGCACAAATCGTAGCTGACTATCAGCAAGCTGTTGGTGACACTGGTTCGCCAGAAGTGCAAGTTGCACTGCTGACCCACAACATCAACAAGCTGCAAGGTCACTTCAAGGCCAACGGTAAAGACCACCACTCCCGTCGTGGTCTGATCCGCATGGTAAACCAGCGTCGTAAGCTGCTGGACTACCTGAAGGGCAAGGACGTGAGCCGTTACAGCTCGCTGATCGCTCGCCTGGGTCTGCGTCGCTAATAAGCGATTGCGCTAGAGGTTGGTTGTCTGCCGTGTGCCAGTGGGAATCCCGCTGGCCCATGGTAGGCTCCCAGCCTCAAGTTTTATCTGGATACACGTTTTACCCTGGACCAGGCTCGGGCCGATTCCCGACATTGCCCAAGAATTTCGCAAGAAGACAAGTTCCCCCAAGAGCCACAAAGAAGGTAGGACACCGTGAACCCGGTTATCAAAAAATTCCAGTTCGGTCAGTCGACCGTTACCCTCGAGACAGGCCGTATCGCCCGTCAAGCCTCCGGCGCAGTGCTGGTTACCGTTGACGATGACGTTACCGTATTGGTAACCGTTGTTGGCGCCAAGACCGCTGACCCAAGCAAAGGCTTCTTCCCTCTTTCCGTTCACTACCAGGAAAAAACTTACGCTGCCGGTAAGATCCCTGGCGGTTTCTTCAAGCGCGAAGGCCGTCCTTCCGAGAAAGAAACCCTGACTTCCCGACTGATCGACCGTCCGATCCGTCCGCTGTTCCCAGAAGGCTTCATGAACGAAGTGCAGGTTGTCTGCACCGTCGTTTCCACCAGCAAGAAGACCGATCCGGACATCGCTGCGATGATCGGTACTTCGGCTGCCCTGGCTATCTCCGGCATCCCTTTCGATGGCCCGATCGGCGCAGCTCGCGTTGCTTTCCACGAAAGCACCGGCTACCTGCTGAACCCGACTTACGAGCAACTGAAAGCATCGAGCCTGGACATGGTCGTTGCCGGTACTTCGGAAGCCGTTCTGATGGTTGAATCGGAAGCCAAAGAGCTGACCGAAGACCAGATGCTGGGCGCCGTACTGTTCGCCCACGACGAGTTCCAGGCTGTCATCAAGGCTGTTACCGAGTTGGCTGCCGAAGCTGCCAAGCCAACCTGGACCTGGGCTCCACAGGCCGAAGCCACCGAACTGCTGGGCGCTATCCGCTCCGAGTTCGGCGCTGCCATCTCCGACGCCTACACCATCACCGTCAAGGCCGACCGTTACGCTCGCCTGGGCGAGCTGAAGGACCAGGTTGTGGCCAAGCTGTCCGGTGAAGAAGGCCAGCCTTCCTCCAGCGAAGTCAAAGCTGCGTTCGGTGAAATCGAATACCGCACCGTTCGCGAAAACATCGTAAACGGCAAACCACGTATCGACGGTCGCGACACCCGCACCGTACGTCCGCTGAACATCGAAGTCGGCGTTCTGCCGAAGACTCACGGTTCGGCCCTGTTCACCCGTGGTGAAACCCAGGCCCTGGTAGTCGCGACTCTGGGCACCGCCCGTGACGCACAGCTGCTGGACACCCTGGAAGGCGAGAAAAAAGACCCGTTCATGCTGCACTACAACTTCCCTCCGTTCTCGGTAGGTGAGTGTGGTCGCATGGGTGGCGCTGGTCGTCGCGAAATCGGTCACGGCCGTCTGGCGCGTCGTTCGGTACAGGCCATGCTGCCTGCTGCGGACGTGTTCCCGTACACCATCCGTGTTGTTTCGGAAATCACCGAGTCCAACGGTTCCAGCTCCATGGCTTCCGTGTGCGGTGCCTCCCTGGCGCTGATGGACGCTGGTGTGCCGATGAAGGCGCCGGTTGCCGGTATCGCCATGGGCCTGGTTAAAGAAGGCGAGAAGTTCGCCATCCTGACCGACATCCTGGGTGACGAAGACCACCTGGGCGACATGGACTTCAAAGTAGCTGGTACCGCTAAAGGTGTTACCGCGCTGCAGATGGACATCAAGATCAAGGGCATCACCGAAGAAATCATGGAAATCGCTCTGGGCCAAGCCCTGGAAGCGCGCCTGAACATCCTCGGTCAGATGAACCAGATCATTGGTCAGTCCCGTACCGAACTGTCGGAAAATGCTCCGACCATGATCGCGATGAAAATCGACACCGACAAAATCCGTGATGTTATCGGTAAGGGCGGCGCGACCATCCGTGCGATCTGTGAAGAAACCAAGGCTTCGATCGACATCGAAGACGACGGTTCGATCAAGATCTTCGGCGAGACCAAGGAAGCGGCTGAAGCTGCACGCCAGCGCGTCCTGGGTATCACCGCTGAGGCCGAGATCGGCAAGATCTACGTGGGTAAAGTTGAGCGCATCGTCGACTTCGGCGCATTCGTCAACATCCTGCCGGGCAAAGATGGTCTGGTTCACATCTCCATGCTGAGCGACGCTCGCGTTGAGAAAGTGACCGACATTCTGAAAGAAGGCCAGGAAGTGGAAGTGTTGGTACTGGACGTGGATAACCGCGGCCGTATCAAGCTGTCCATCAAGGACGTAGCAGCAGCCAAGGCTTCGGGCGTTTAAGTACTCCGGGCTTCAAGCTGTAGAAAGGACTCTTCGGAGTCCTTTTTTTATGGGCGCTGGAAAGTGAAGCTAAATCAGCCGTTTACCTACTGGCAAAAACCGCAACTTGCATGCAGGCACGATCGGCTTCATGCAAGTTGCACGATTTCGAAAATCTATGAATTTTATAAGTTGTTGATTTATAAGGATTTTAACTGGTTTTAAAACTTGGCACAGCGCCTGCAATATTCCTGTTAACGCTGCAGCATTTAGGTACACACACTGCAGACTTTTAATAAAACAGGAGTTACTCGTATGAAGAAGTTCGCTCTCGCTACTGCTACCGCTCTGACCCTGGCTATGGGGGCTAACGTTGCCTTTGCTCAAACTTCCCAAGCGCCGATGACCCTGGCCGCTGGTGAAGTGACCAAAGCCAAAGAGTCCACCTCTGACACGTGGATCACCACCAAAGTCAAAGCTGACCTGCTGACCGAAAAAGGCATTCCAGGTTCGGACATCAAGGTTGAGACCAACAAAGGTGTAGTAACCCTGTCGTCTGACGTAGAGATTTCCGAATCGCAAAAAGCAACTGCTGTAGCGATCACTAAGAAAATCAAGGGTGTGACTGCAGTGTCCGCTGACAGCCTGCATGCAGGTGGCGCGTACAAAGCTGACAACGTTGATAAAACCAAGGCTGCTGCTTCTGACGCAAAAGGCGCTACTTCCGATACCTGGATCACTACCAAAGTGAAAGCTGATCTGGTTACCGAAAAAGGTATTCCTGGTACCGACATTAAAGTCGAAACCAACAAAGGTGTTGTTTCCCTGTCGTCGACTGTCGCAGTGACCGACGCACAGAAAACCACCGCAGTGAACATCACCAAGAAAATCAAAGGCGTTAAAGCTGTATCGGCTGACGGCCTGAAAGCAGAGTAACGCTTAACTTATCGCCTTGAACTAAGCGTCGGCGGCAACGAGTGAGCTAGATATCCACTCAATGCACCTCACGTGTTCATGCGACCGACCACAAGGATGTGGTCATTACAGGCCCCGGCATTCGTGTCGGGGCCTGTTCTATTGTGGGGTGGAATACTGCCGGCAAGGCGATGAGGCCAAATGTGGGAGCGGGCTTGCTCGCGAATGCGGTGTGTCAGTCACAGGTATATCGACTGTTCCACCGCATTCGCGAGCAAGCCCGCTCCCACATTTAGGGGCGTGTTGCTGTTGGTTTACTCGGCATCCAGATGCATCGGTGTCACCACTCGACCATCTTTCTCCGCCTGACCCAGGTTGGCATCAATGAAGTACACCCGCTCATCTTCCAGTTGGCCTTTGTCCACCAAGTAATCCTTGATGGTGCTGGCGCGGTCCTGACCCAGTTGGCGTAGCAGAACGTCACTGCCACTCCAGAACGTGATGACGCCTTCACGCAGCTTCGCAGTGCGGTCATCGTCGCTCAGGTTTTTCCACTCGGCCGGTGGTTGCTGTTTGAGTCGTGTGCGGTAGATGCCTTCCAGCAATGGGGCCTTTTCCTTCTCTGGGACGACAAGCAATGAAGCCTGGGCCGGGACCTTGTCCCCACGGCGCTGAAGAATCTTGTAGTAGTTGTACTGGTATTCCCTTTCCAGGCGTTGGGCGGCCAGGAATGGGCCATCGCTGCTGGCTGCGGCGGTGCCTTCGATTTCCAGGCGCAGGGCAGGTCGCTCTTTGAGTGCCTTGGCCAGCGTATTCAAGGCGCCCTCGGCGTCTTTGCTCAATTCGCTGGAGCCAGCGGCAAACGACACATTCCCCAAATCCTCTGCGCCGCCTCCGCTGATCAGCCCGCCAATGAACTTGAACGGCGCGGTCGCTGCTCGCACCACCAGGTTACGCAGGGTCTGCCACACAATCGGCATGACGCTGAATTGCGGGTTGTTCAAGTCCCCGGTCACCGGCAGTTCGATGGAGATCTTGCCGTCGCTATCCTTTAGGAGCGCAATTGCCAAGCGAATCGGCAAATCCACGGCGTCGGCACTGTCGACCTTCTCGCCCAGTTGTAGCTGTTCCACCACTACTTTGTTTTCGGCCTTCAACTGGCCTTTGGTGATCACGTAGTGCAGGTCGAGGTTGAGACGACCCTTGCGAATGCGGAACCCGGCGAACTTGCCGGAGTACGGGGTCAGGGTGGTCAATTCGACGCGTTTGAAACTGGTGGCGATATCCAGCGCCGCCATCGGGTCAAACGGGTTCACGCTGCCTTTGATAGTTACCGGTGCATAACGGTCCACCTTGCCCTTGATATCGACACTGGCCGGTTTGGCCTGGCGGCTATCAATGGTGCCGATCTGACCGTTGAGCTGTTGGATGGCGGTGGCAAAGTTGGGGGTCAGGCTAAAGTCGGCAAAGTTGGCCGAACCGTCATTGATCGCGATCTGCCCTACATGAATACCCAGCGGTTTCTCTTTGCTGGCCGGCTTGGGGCCCTTATCGGGTGGTTGTGGGATCAGCAGGTCATCGACGTTGGTGGTGCGGTCATCATTGATCATGAAGCGCGCATACGGTTGCAGCAGATTGACCTTGTCGATCGACAGGCTATCGCCGTGCTGATAGTTCAAGCCCTCCACCACCAGGCGCTGCCATTTGACGAAATCGCGGGTCTTGAGCGTGTCGAGGGTGTGCAACTGGTCGACCTGTGCCCGGCCAGTGACCTGAAGCTTGAGTGGGTCAGTGCTTTTGAGGTTCACATCCAGGTTGCTGCCGAGCATGCCGCTGCGCAGTTCCAGGCGAACGAATGGGCTGATGTAAGACTGCGCAACCCGCAGGTCGATGTCCTGGGTATTCACTTTGAGCTTGGCGCTGACCGGGTTGAGGTTGACCTCGCCGGTCGCGGCGATCTTGCCCTGTTTGCCCAGGCCGGTGTCGATCTTCAGGGTAAACGGGCTTTGGTTGAGGCTGTCGAAGTTCTGCACATCAACATTCAGTGGGCCCAGTTCCAGCGCGACTGCCGGCTTGGCCTGACGGTCTGCCAGGTGCACCTGATAGTTACGCAGTTGCACGTCCTTGAGCAGTACTTGCCAAGGTTTGCTCGGCGCTGCGGGTTCCGGTTTTGGTGAATCGGCGGTGGCCGGCGCGGTGGCAGGTTCCGGTGCCTTCGAGGGTTTGCTCGGTTGGCTGGCGAACAGTTTCTGCCAGTCCAGTTGGCCATCGGCTTCACGGGCGGCCCAGGTTTCCAGCTTGTTGCTGCGGATCTTGCCGACCACGACTTGCTGTTTGGCCAAATCTACCGTGGTTTCACTGACATCCAGACGTTCCAGGCGTACCAAAGGTCGGCCATCCGGCGCCTTGATGGCAAACGGTGCAATGCTGGCGGCGGTGTTCGTCAAGTTCAGCTCGGTCTCTTTGGCCAGGCTGAATTTATAGTCGGTACTGAAGTTGAGCACGCCGTCTTCCAGCACCAGCGGCAAGGCGTCCCGCACATAGGGCCACCAGGCCTTCATCTTGCCGTCAGTGACTTTCAGCGTGCCTTCGGAGGTGATCGGGATCAGGCTGAAATTACCTTTCCAGTCGATCTGACCACCCTCGGGGCCGACCGCGACCAAGGTCATGTCCGCGTTGTCTTCGGGCAAAGTGCTGAGGTTTTTCAGCTCGAAATCGAGCTTGTTGTAAAGAAATTCGATGGGCTCGCTGGGGCGCAAGTCCTGGAAGTGCACATAACCGCCGGCCAACTTGATGCCGTCGATACGCAGCGGAAACGGTTTGGCGTTGGGATCGGCCGGGGTTGGCTCGCTGGGTGGCAGTTTGAATAGCTGCGCCAGGTTCAGTTGGCCTGACTTGTCGAACAATATTTCAGTCTTGGGCTGGTCCAGTTGCACGTCGGCCAGGTGCAGCGCGCGCGTCCAGAGGCTGTCGATCTGCAAGTTGGCATAGAGGCGTTCGAAACCCACCTGTTCCTTGCCGGGCTCGCCGACTTTCAGGCCCCATACCGTCAGTTCCAGGCTGAACGGGTTGAGCTCGATGCGCTCGATCCGGGCCGGCACTGTGGCGTAATTGGCCAGCTGTTGGTTGGCAATGCGAAGGGCAATGCCGGGCAAAATCAGGAAGCCCAGCAAGCTGTATAGGGCTAGAGCGGTCAACAAGGCGCCGATGGCGCGAATCAATCCTTTGGGCATGGGTGACGCCATCTATGTCAAACAGGAGTGCCTTGGAGTATGGCACGGGTTTTCGGTTCCGAAGATCCAGACTCTTGGGAAACGTCCTACAGCTGGAGTATCAATGTTTTAAGAGGGGGCTGTTGATCCTGTGAAGGAAAATCCGCTCCAGGCGTCATGATTTGCCAGTCACGCACTGGGCGCCCGGCTTTTTCTGCGCAACGCAGTACCTGTTCACGCCAGTCCTCCATGCTGACTTTTGCCAGGTTGTTGCAGCAGATCAGCACGCCGTTGTCAGCGGTGGCCAGCAACGCAGGCTTGAGCAGGCTCTGGTAGTCGCGAAGCAGGTCGACGGTGCCGAATGCGCTCTTCGCCCATGCTGGGGGATCCAACAACACCAGATCGTACTGGCGCTGCTCCAGGCGTGGATAGCTCGGCAGCTTCTGCCCGCGACGCTGGGTAATCGGCAAACCGGCCAGTTGACGAATGGCCGGGAAGTAGTCGGATTGCACGAATTCCATGCTCGGCAACTGTGGGTTCAGCAGGCCGTTTTCGCGCCCAACCGCCAGGTTGCCCTCGGCAAAGTCCAGGTTGCACACTTCACGGGCACCGCAGGCAGCGGCGCTCAGCCCCACGCCGCAGGTGTAGGCGAACAGGTTCAGCACGCTTTTGCCGGCACTGTGTGCCTTGACCCAGCCACGGGTGTTGCGCAGGTCAAGGAACAGCAACGGGTCCTGCCCGGCGTGCCGACCACGGACGCGATAATTGAGGCCCCATTCGTGACCGACCAGGTCTTCCAGCGCGACAGGATCGGCACGGTAGACGGTGTCTTCGCGGTCGATCCGGGAGTTGCCACGGGAGCGGTCGTTGTACACCAGCAACAATTCCAGGCCGGTGTACTGGTTGATCAGTTGATGCAGCTCCAGCAACTCTTCGGTTTTCAGCGACTGGTGGAAGCTTTGCACCAGCAATTGCGGGCCGTAACGGTCGATGGTCAGGCCGCCGGCACCTTCCTGGCTGCCATGGAACAGTCGATAACAGTCGGTGCCCTGGGCGTGCAGCTCGTTGACCAAGTCTTGGCGATGATCGAGGGCGGCGCGCAGCGCCTGATTCAAGGGAGACATGGAGCGCGCCTTGCTGGGAAAAGAGGGCGCGAAGTTTAACAGTTATGAGGCGTTGCCTACATCAACCCCATCCGCCGATGGGCGCGCTGTACCGAACCGTTACGCATCGCCCAGCGCAGCAGCGGCGCACTGCGTTTGACGCCGCTGCGGATCATCTGGCGTTGCAGCGGGCTCTGATGTTGATCGAGCATGTCGCTGGCCCAGTCCGGCAGCAGGTCGATCCCGGCCTGCATCATCAAGGCCCCGAACGGCTTGGCCATAGTGCTGGGGGAGGGCGCATTGAGCAGCAGGCGCAACACTTCGCGACTGCGCTCGTCGCACAACAGCTGAGGGCGGATGCGTTCCAGATAATCCGAAACTTCCTGCCGTGAGCGCGGAACATGCCGCGCGCCCAGCCGTTCGGCCACCAGGGCGATTTCGCTGTAGTAACGGTCTTGGTCGCGGCCCGAGAGATGAGGGTTGCGGTAGCGCAGGTGTGCGGCCAGGAAGTTGCTGACCTCCGCCACATGCACCCAGGTCAGCAACTCCGGGTCGCTGGCCGCATAAGGTCGCCCATCCGGTGCATGGCCAACCACTTGCAGGTGAATGGTGCGCACTTTTTCGATCAACCATTCAGCATCACGTCGAGAGCCGAACGTGGTGCCGGAGATAAATTGCGAAGTCCGCCGCAATCGCCCGAGCATGTCCTGGCGAAAGTTCGAATGGTCCCACACGCCTGCCAGGGCCAGTGGGTGCAAGGCTTGCAGCATCAAGGCACTGATGCCGCCGATCAGCATGCTGCTGAAGTCGCCATGGACTTGCCAGCTCACCGAGTCCGGCCCGAACAGGCCTGGGTCGCCCTTGGGGTTTTCCAGGTCCAACTGGCCCAGCGATAGGCCGGTGAGGCTCATCAGCTGGTTCTCGATACGGCTGCGGATAAATTCCATGGCGACTCAGGGGTTCCTATCGGTTCAGGCGTTTGTCGATCAGGCCGTCCACCACGCTTGGGTCGGCCAGGGTCGAAGTGTCACCGAGGCTGTCCAGTTCGTTGCAGGCGATTTTGCGCAGAATCCTGCGCATGATCTTGCCGGAGCGGGTTTTCGGCAGGGCCGGCGCCCATTGGATCAGTTCTGGCTTGGCAAAGCTGCCGATTTCCTTGCTGACCAGCTCCAGCAGGTGTTTTTTCAGGGCATCGCTGGGTTCTACGCCGTTCATGGGCGTGACAAACGCATAGATGCCCTGGCCTTTGACATCATGCGGGTAACCCACCACGGCAGCCTCGGCGACCTGGTCATGCAGCACCAGCGCGCTTTCGACTTCTGCGGTGCCAATGCGGTGGCCGGAAACGTTGATGACGTCGTCGATACGCCCGGTGATCCAGTAGTCACCGTCCTCATCGCGACGTGCGCCGTCTCCGGTGAAGTAGTAGCCGGGATAGGGTTTGAAATAGGTGTCGATCATGCGCTGCCGATCATGGTACACACCGCGAATCTGCCCCGGCCAGCTGGCCTTGATTGCCAATACGCCGCTGCCGGCGCCGCTGAACTCCTTGCCCTGTTCATCCAGCAACACGGGCTGTACGCCAAACATTGGCTGGGTTGCACAACCAGGCTTGATCCGCCGGGCGCTCACCAACGGGCTGAGCATGATGCCGCCGGTTTCGGTCTGCCACCACGTGTCCACGATGGGGCAGCGCTGTTCGCCGACCGCGTTGAAGTACCAGTCCCAGGCTTCCGGGTTGATCGGCTCGCCGACGCTGCCGAGCAAGCGCAGGCTGGCGCGAGAGGTGTTTTCCAGAGGGCCGTGGCCTTCACGCATCAGTGCGCGCAAGGCGGTGGGCGCGGTGTAGAAGATATTCACCTGGTGCTTGTCGATCACTTGCCAGAAGCGCGAGCTGTCCGGGTAGCTCGGCACGCCTTCGAATATCAGCGAAGTGGCACCGTTGGCCAGTGGGCCATACACGATGTAGCTGTGGCCGGTGACCCAACCGACATCGGCGGTGCACCAGAACACTTCGCCCTCGCGGTAGTCGAGGACGTACTTGAAGGTCATCGCCGCCTGCAGCAGATAGCCGCCGGTGGTGTGCAACACGCCTTTGGGTTTGCCGGTGCTGCCGGAGGTGTAGAGGATGAACAGCGGGTCTTCGGCGTCCATCGGCTCGGGTGGGCAGTCGTCGCTGGCGGCGTCCAGTGCTTGTTGGTACTTGAGGTCGCGGTCTTTGACCCAGATCAGGTCTGCGCCAGTACGCTCCACAACCAGCACCGTGCTGACATTCGGGCAACTGGCCAAGGCCTTGTCGACGTTTTGTTTCAGCGCCACGGGCATGCCGCCGCGCACGCCTTCGTCGGCGGTGATCACGATGCGGCAGTCGGCATCGAGGATGCGGTCGCGCAGGGCATCCGGCGAGAACCCCCCGAAAACCACTGAGTGCACCGCGCCAATACGCGTGCAGGCCAGCATGGCATAGGCCGCTTCCGGGATCATCGGCATGTAGATACACACCCGGTCGCCTTTCTTCACACCACGGATTTTCAGCACATTGGCCAGACGGCAGACATTTTGGTGCAGTTGGCGGTAGGTGATTGTGGCGGACTGTGTCGGATCATCGCCTTCCCAGATAAAGGCCGGCTGATCGGCACGTTGCGCCAGGTGACGGTCGATGCAGTTGTAACTAACGTTAAGCTGGCCACCGGCAAACCACTGGGCGGCGCCGGTGTTGATGTCTGAGCTTTGGACGGTGTGCCAGGGTTTGATCCAGTCGAGAAAACCCTTGGCTTGTTCGGCCCAGAAGGTGTCGGGGTGTTCGATGGATTGGCGGTAGAGGCGCTGGTAGTCCTCTTGACTGAGTTGCGCAGCCCGGCGGACGGCATCGGCGGTAGGGAATGTGCTGATATCGAACATGAGCGGTCCTTATTCTTGTTTTAGCGACAAGTGATAAAGATGCACGCAGTGGGAGGAGGGTTCAAGGCCAACGTCCAAACGGACGTTGGCCTTGGAGTTAACGCATCAGCCGCGATGACGGCCGCGGAAGTAGTTGATCAAACCTTGTGTCGAGGCATCGTCGGCCAGGGTTTCTTCGGCGCCGGTCAGGCGGTTGTAGACGCCTTTGCCCAGCTCCTTGCCCAGCTCCACGCCCCATTGGTCGAAGGCGTTGATGCCCCAGATCACGCTCTGCACGAACACCTTGTGTTCATACATCGCGACCAAGGCGCCCAGACGACGTGGGCTGATGCGCTCGACCACCAAGGTGTTACTCGGACGGTTGCCCGGGATCACCTTGTGCGGTGCCAGCTTCTGCACGTCGTCTTCGGCCATGCCCTTGTCGCGCAGCTCGGCTTCGGCTTCGCTGCGGGTCTTGCCGAGCATCAGCGCCTGGCTCTGGGACAGGCAGTTGGCGTACAGCCACTGATGGTGGTCGGACACTGGGTTGAAGCTGACGATCGGCACGATGAAGTCGGCCGGAATCAGTTGGGTCCCCTGGTGCAGCAACTGGTGGTAAGCGTGTTGGCCGTTGCAGCCTACGCCGCCCCAGATCACCGGGCCGGTATCGGTAGACACAGGCGTACCGTCCTGCCGCACGCTCTTGCCGTTGGATTCCATGTCCAACTGTTGCAAGTGCTTGGTGATGTTACGCAGGTAGTGGTCGTACGGCAGGATCGCATGGCTCTGCGCGCCCCAGAAGTTGCCGTACCACACGCCCAGCAAGCCGAGCAGCACCGGCATGTTCTGTTCGAACGGGGCGTTCTGGAAATGCTGGTCCATGGTATAGGCACCGGACAGCAGTTCCTTGAAGTTGGACATGCCGATGGCCAGGGCGATTGGCAAGCCGATGGCCGACCACAGCGAGTAGCGCCCGCCGACCCAGTCCCACATCGGGAAGATGTTTTCTTCGCGGATACCGAAAGCCACCGCTGCCGCGTTGTTGCTCGATACGGCGATGAAGTGGCGATACAGCTCGGCTTCCGAGCCACCCTGGGCCAGGTACCAGGCACGAGCAGCCTGGGCGTTTTTGAGGGTTTCCAGGGTGTTGAAGGATTTTGACGAGACGATAAACAGCGTGGTCTCGGCGCGCAGCTTCATGGTCAGTTCGTGGAATTCGCTACCGTCGATGTTCGCCAGGTAGTGGCAGCGCACACCTTTGTGGGCGTAGGACAACAGTGCTTCGGAGACCAGTTCCGGGCCGAGGAACGAGCCACCGATACCGATGTTCACCACGTCAGTGATCGGCTTCTCGGTGTAGCCACGCCATAGGCCGTCGTGGATGCGACCGACCAGGTCAGTGATCTGGTTCAGCACCTTATGCACGTCCGGCATGATGTTCACGCCATTCACCGACAGCTTGTCGCCTACTGGGCGGCGCAGGGCGGTGTGCAGGGCCGGGCGGCCTTCGGAGGAGTTGACCGGCTCGCCGTTGAACAGCGACTTGATGGCGCCTTGCAGGTCGACTTCGTTGGCCAAACCCACGAGCAGGTCGCGGGTTTGGCTGGTGATCAGGTTTTTCGAGTAATCGAGGAAAAGTCCGCAGCTGCTCAAAGTGAATTGGGAAAAACGCTGAGGATCGGCATTGAACGCTTCGCGCATGCTGAAATCCTGCATGGCTTGGCGATGTTGATTGAGCGCTTGCCAGGCGGGCAGAGCGGTAACGTCATGAGGAGTGCGGTAGTACGCCATCGCTGCGGGTTTCCTTTTATTACGGGGACTGCCTTTAGGACA
>JABXJR010000110.1_pt1 | contig 15996 bp, 23 predicted proteins | sample 7431291 | NCBI WGS metagenome assembly JABXJR01 (sample SAMN14395756, study PRJNA613071) | wetland metagenome | isolation source: water samle H3 from high-altitude wetland | place: Chile: Salar de Huasco, high-altitude wetland | collected 2015-11-10 | reverse complement strand
CCCGATCAATGTCGAGGCCATGAAAATATAGATTCAGCGTAAAACGCACGAACCGTAAGCGCAGTGGTCATAATTTAACAAGCACACGAATAGAACAACCCGCAGTTCAGGCGCAACCATCTCTCTCGGCCTCATATCCCGGCAGACCTCTCTGAATTCCAGATACTTAGAATCGACCCTTTTGGGTATGGCTTCGGCCAAGAGGCTCCAATGACAAACCACGCCTATTACGCCATTCATTACATGAGGAACGGAGAGCCTGAGCATTTCATAACGACTGCGACAGAGTTCAGCGAAGAAGAAGCAATTCGCCTGGCTGCAAGTCACGCGGGCCAAGGATCAGATGGCCGCATAGATTGCTGCCTATCGAGAGACGCAATGCTGCTTGAGGCTGGGAAACTAGGCGTTACCCAGGTTCGCTGGAACAAAGCTGGTTAGCTTGGGCCTCGTGCAAGCGTATAGGCCCTGAATAGATGCGCGGTCTTTCCCGCTGTCAGCCGAAGACAATCCCAGCGTCGACACCCCAATGCATCGATCTCGCTGATCTGGTCTCGCGCCACTCTGGAAGTCAGGTGTGAACAGAGCGCGTGGGCTGCCGGTGTTTTTCCATAGCGCTGCACTACCGGCTTATCAGCGTCCAGGCCTTCCGTGAGGCTGCCCTGGCTGCAGTGAAACTTAGGCAATAAAAAACCCGGCGCGATGGCCGGGTTCAGGGTTTCGTGTGCGTTTCGCGTTACTTGTGCACTATGGGAAAAGTACGCGCAAAACCCCGTCATGTCAACATGATTATGCCGCCTCTTGATCTTTTTCCGCGTGGATCACCTGCCATAGCGGTTGTTGAGCCTGAATATCCACTTCCTTTATCACTTCTTTCAGGGATTCCCACAGGTCGAGCCAGTCACGCGTCCAGTTCTTTGGGTCAATGGTGACGCCGAAGAATGTCAGCATCTCAGCGGCTACCCGCGCCGGCCCCCACTCCGCAGCCCCGTGCACCTCCCCCTTGTACGATTGCAGGGCCAGAGTGACCAGGTATTGCGCCTTAACGCGCTTGGCCGAAGTCAGGTCTGGCAGCGCGGCCTTGGCGGTGATCAGCAGCACCGCATTCAGCAGGTGCCGCATGTTCATCGCCGGGTGGTACAGGTAGTGCCCGAACTGCTGCACCTGGAACGGAAGTGTGTCGATGGCGCGTAGCACTTTTCCGATCATAGCTAGGTGAGCAGCGCGGGCAGTGGACCTGCCCAGCGGCGTCCCGCGCGTTTCGCTGATGCTGATCTTCTGCCGCACAACCTGGATGCGTTCCTCCTTGTCATCCCCCAGTGCAGCGAACACGGCCTCGGCGCGGCGCATGCGCTGCCCCTTCTTGATCGGTGCCGACTGGGCTTTGTCGATGGCCACAGCGCTGATCGACGCGTTCGATTCGTGTTGTGCTTCGGTCCATACCTGCCTTGCGTTGATCAGCTTCATGCGGCTTCCCCTTTTTTCAGTTCTTTGGTCATTGCCCGGTACTTGGCCTTGATGGCCTTGATCTCTTCTACGGTGTACTTGCAAGGCGGGTGTAGTCCTTCCAGCCATGCCACCTTCTCGGCGCCGATACGCAGCACCAGGCGAATGCGGTACTCCACGGCATTGCCAGATAGGTTGCGGTTGCACTTCACGCACTGGCGGTGGATGTTCAGCGGCTCGAAGCGCAGTTCCGGGCAGGCGCCGACGGATCGGTAATGCCCAGCGTCCCACCGGCTGCCGGTCATGAGGTCGTTGTCGTTCGGCGTCGAGTCGCAGCTAATGCATGGCAGGCACGCGTCACGCAGGCGCACGTACTCGTTCACGGCGGCCTGGGCCTCGCGCAGATGATCCGCCCTGCTCTTCAGCTTCTCCTTGCGAACCTTTATATCGCGGCGCTCACGCTGGGCAATTGCCTTGCGGGCCCTATCTTGGTTCTTCGGTGCATCGAGGATTGCGCATGCAGGACTGCACACAGCCTGACCCAGGCGTAATGGGACGAATGACGCACCGCACGCCGTAACACGGCATTTCTTCGGTTTTGGTTGCTTGGCGATCATGCAGCCTCCTTGCTGAGTAGATCAGTGAAAACCACACCTTGGCCTGTGAAGTAGGCTGCGATGCGGTCGGTGTAATTGATGCCCTGGGCGCGGTTGAACAGGCTGGTCACCGGGAAGCCATCAGGGCCAAACAAATGGCACTCGCCCATCATGGCCAGCTTCGTTTCGTATGGCAGGTGACGCATCACGCGGTACCACTCGGCCTGGAACCCAGCGTCCTCGTTCAGCAGGATCTGCACGCCGAAGTGAAGCTTGCAGTACCGACGGGCATCCGCGGCGTCGCCGATCTGTGTCATTTCGGCGATTCGCTTGTACATCCCAAACCACAGCCGGTTCTGGTCGAGGGTGCGGTCCTTGCCCGGGCGCAGGGAGACCACCACAAACCTCTTGTCCCGGTACATGGTGGTCAGGCATGTGATGGCCTCAGTGAGCTTGGCTTGGCAGTTGACGCTGATCTTGTCGGTCATTGCGCCGCCCTCTTCTCTTCCAGTTCCTGCGCCTGCTTAATCAGCAGGGCTCGGCGATCAGCCAACTCATTGGCCGCTGCAATCCGGATCTCGTCCTTTCGCTCTTCGCTGGCCTTCCGCATTTCCAGCATCGAGCTCTTCACGATCTCCAGTTTTTGGCGAAGCACCGGCTCTGCCCGGGTGACGGCACCGGTGAGCAGACCTGCAATGGCACGACCATCCTCGGTGATCGGCTCAACGCTAAGGTCTGCCAGGTACTTCTGGGCGTATTCGTGGGGAATGCGCTTCAGCTCCATTGCCTTGGTCACAGCCTGGATGCGGCGGTTGGCGTCGAAGCCCACTGACACATGCCAGTTGACTGGTTTCGCATCCTCGCGGGCCTGGCCCACAAACCGCTGGTAGGCGTCGATGAAGGCCATGCGCGCGCCGATTTTGTCGCCGCCATCCAAGATGGGTTTCGCAGCGGCCAGGGCCAGCTGGATTTCGTCGGTCAGGACAACGGTTTCGTACTCGTCGTTGGTGGTCATGGCGATTGCCCATGCCTCGTCCTTCCCGGGGCGGCCGTCGGAGGTCTGGACGCGCTGCAGGATGTCAGCCATTGCCAGCTTGCCCTTCACTTCGAAGCGGCACGCTTTCAGCGCTGCTTTGACGACGGGGACCGGGTAGGAGCAAAGATCTTCGGCCATCATTGCGGCAGTGCCTGGGTTCATTTCCTGGCCCATGGCCTCGGCCGTTGCGCAGATTGCAGCGGCCAGTCCGGCAACCTGCTGGTCGTTCATTTCAGAGGTATTCATTGCGGTCACCTGCTTGGCGTTTGGCCAAAACCATCTGGGCGGCCTGCTCGGCTGCGGAAAGGTTTGCCTCAGTCCGTTCCATCTGGCGGGCGGTTGTGCCGTTGATGCGCTGTCCGGTCACCCACTGGGTGTGGTAGCTCTCGGCGTTGGCCAGCAGTTCGTTGAGGCTGTGGCACTTGCGCAAGACGGCGGCATCGCTGGTTTTCAGGAAGTGCGCGGCGACGTGATGGGCGACATCGGCACCGAGGCGGTCGACCAGTTGGCCGAGCTGGCCGCCCGCCTTGGCGTTCCACACCGGCCAGGCGCTGTAGCGCTTGCGGTAGGCCATGGCGTAGTTCGCCCAGACCTTGAAGGTTTTGCAGGTCTGGTCTTTGGGGCCAGGCATGTCGGCGGGAATCTCGACCCGTGGGGCATCGGTGCGATCAACCACCAGCACCAAGCCGCGGGACTGAGCCGGCACAACCTCGGCAGGAGCCGGGGGTGCAATTGGTTCAATGACCGGTTCTATGACTGGTTCAAGAGAGTTACTGATTCTGGGTGCAGCTGCTGCACTACCCCCTGGTGCAGGAGATTCACTAGGGGGTGAACCTGATGCACTACCCTGGTGAATCTGCTGCACCACCCCTGGTGCAGGAGGTGCACCACCACCGTCGAGGGTTAGGAAGTAAACGTTTGACGAATTCCCCTTTGGGCCACCCTTCCGGATTTCCTTGCGCAGCAATCCCGCGTCACACAAGGCTGTGATGTGGTTCATGACAGAGCGCTTGCTGATCTCGCACTGATCAGCAATGTGCTGATAGGACGGCCAGCACTCGCCTATGTCACTAGCGTTGTCGGCCAGCTTTATTAGCACCAGCTTGCGCAACGGATTTCCGACGCGAAGTTTCATCGCGGCGACCATAAGGCCCATGCTCATATCAAGCCTTCCCGACCTTTGCGGCCAATTCAAGAAAGCGATCCACGTACCAATGAGGCTGCGTCTCGCGGGGGCATTGAGGGCTGGTGAGGTTCTTGCCGTAGGCCATGCCCTTCTCGGTCACAGACCAGAAGTCCACCATTTCCTGCTTGGAGTTTTTGCGCTGGAGGACCTTGAGGAAGCCGTGGGCCTCAAGAGCAAGGTTGAAGGCGCGTGGCGTGATGGCAATGGCGTTATCTTTGATCAGGGCGGTAATGGCCTTCGTTGGCATGGAAGAACCGCCAGAGGCGTCGGGAGCGGCATCCACGGCGTAACCTGAGAGGAATTTGGCGTCTAGGCCGTTGTTGGCAGCGATCTTGGCGAGCATCAGCATCTTGCTGGAGGGCGCCGGCTTCAACAGGCGGTCGAAGCACTCAAGGATTGCCAGCTCGCCGACGATCTTGGAGCTGTTCGGGCCCTGGGCGGAAAACGAGCCGGTCTTGCGGACGCTCGGCAGCACCTGGCCCACCACCCACTCTTCGAACTTCTCGGCGGCCGGAAGCTTGGACTTCATCACCAGCCGGTACAGGTCCCGTTCTGGGATGATGGTCATGAAACCACCACCCTGTTTCGGGGTAGTGGTCGCGGCCTTGCAGTGACGGGCCACGGCGTTCTCCGGTTTGGAGTAGCCGAGGGCGTCAGCGACATCGCGGGCAACAAACCACGGATCTCCGAGCTTGTCGGTGATGACTCGGATCGCGGCGCCGTCGAAGTCGAACGGAATCACTGAGGAATTGCGCGCCACGTTTTCAGATTGCGAAAAACGTGGTGCGGGAATGTTGGGGCTATTGATCGTTTGGTTGGCTTGGTGCATGATTCGCTCCACAAGTTGTGTTGCTGTTGAAAAAGCCGGGATTGCGCCCCGGCTTTTTTGTGTCTGAAATTCAGGCGGCCTTTACCGATGCATCCATCACGTCCAGGCTCTGGCGAACGTGGTTGATCTCTTGGCGGATAAGGCTCTTCTCGAAGGTGCTTACGTGGTTGTCGTCCAGCGCTTCATGCACGGCGATGGTCAGGTCAGCTACCTCCTTCGCGACGTTGATCAGCGACTTGGTGAGCGCCTGAGGCTTCGGCTCGGTCTTTGCGACCAACTCAAAACCGAACTCCCCGGCAAGCGTGATCAGCGGGCGCATGTCTCCGGTGTGCAGCAATATCCCGAACAGATGCTCCACGGTCAGGTGGTGAGCTTCATTGTCCGGGTTTGCGCGCTGAAGCAGGCCAACGTGTGGAACACCCATCTTTGCAGCCAGGGATTTGGGCTCGTTGCCCTTCACTGCTGCCTGGCATGCATCCAAAAAGTCTTCCATTCGTAAAACCTCAAATTTGTTTCCGTGGCGCCCTGCCGATGCAGAAGCGATCATTTGCTCAATGGATCGGCGGACATGAGTGTCAGGCGGCCTGAGCCTTCTTTGCTGCCTTGAATCTGCCCTTGGAGAGAACCTGAATCTGGTACTGCCTGGATTCGGGAATCGTTTCTCCCCACATGGTCACTGCGCTTGGGCGGATACCCAGGGCCAGGGCCAGCTTTGTCTTGCTGCCGAAGAATTCGGCGACTTCATGCGTATTCATTGCGAATCCTCGTTCGAGCCTGCCCTAATTTAAGCATGCTTAAGTTATAGCATCAACGATGTTTTCTGCCTACTGCATGCTTAAATTCAGCTAGCTTAATATTGAGTCCATGGAAAGACACGAACGCATCGCCCGCGCCATACAGGTCAGCGGTAAAAAGAAAGGAGAAATTGCATCGCTTTGCGGCGTTGCAAATTCTGCCGTCACGCAGTGGATCACCGGCGAGAGCAAAAGCCTCAGGCCGGAGAACCTTTACGCACTGGCAAAAGCGACTGGATTCCGAGCTGAGTGGCTGGCTATAGGCGAGGGTGATGAGCGGGACACTTCCGAATCGAACGTCTCCCCCGCTGCGCAACCCACCAAATCATTCCGCTACCCAGTAATCAGCTGGGTTGCCGCCGGCGCCTGGGCAGAAGCTGTTGAGCCCTACCCAGCCGGATTCTCGGACAGCTATGAGTTCTCGGAGTACGACTCCAAGGGCACGGCGTTCTGGCTGAAGGTTAAAGGTGACTCGATGACGGCGCCCGCCGGCCAGAGCATCACCGAAGGCACTCTGATCCTTGTGGACACCGAGGCTGAGGTCGCACCAGGTAAGCTGGTCGTGGCCAAGCTCCCAGACAGCAACGAAGCCACTTTTAAGAAGCTGGTCAGCGATGGTGGTCGGCTGTTCTTAAAACCGCTGAATCCGAGCTACCCAATTGAGGCGGTAGACGAAAACTGCCGGATCGTTGGCGTAGTTGTCCAGGCGCTGCAGAAGTTTTACTGATGCCATCCGCCCTTGGAAAGCCATCGACCTCATGGCGAGAGCAGAGCTTCTGGAGCAAGGTGTGGACCTATGCTCTGCTGGCACTCATGGTGGTTTTCACAACCGAAGCTGGCATTTGGCCGGACGGCAGCTCATCCAACCGCAAGCGGGTATTCAGTCCTGGCTTCGTGGTGCTCTGCTTTTTCGTGGCTGTGGTTGAGCTGATAATGCTGAACCACTTCTATGGAGTGCGGATGAGGTGAGGGCGGGGCAAATCACGAGAGCTAAGCCTTAGCAGGTGCGGCGCGCGAGCTGCACGATGAACGGGCTGGCTCATCGGTGACGAATAGCTTTTAGAGTCCGTCTATGTCGCGTAGAGTCAGGCCCATGCTAGGTGTTTGTGTAATGTCTAAAGAAAGGTTTCGCACATGGAAGCGCTAATCAACCCAGAAATACTGAGATGGGCTCGTTCCAGGGCAAGAATCAGCGCGGGCACGCTTGCGAAAAGTATCGGGACAGCTGAGGACAATGTGCTTGCTTGGGAAGACGGAGCGAAACGGCCTTCCTTTAACCAAGCCATGAACTACGCGCATCATACCCACATCCCTTTTGGCTATTTGTATCTAGCAAAACCGCCTGTTGAAGACCTGCCTCTACCCGACCTTCGAACCGTTAACGGTCGAGAGCCAAGCTATAGTCTCGCTCTCAGAGACACAATCCGTTGGGCGATGGAACGACAAGATTGGTACCGTAGCTGGTTAACTTCCCAGGGATATGAGAAAAACGAAGTAGTTGGCATCCTAAGTATTAACGATGGAATTCCCGCAGTTGTGATTAGCATGCGGGAGAAGTTGGGAATACCTGAAATGCCAAAACGCGGAACTTTCGATGATTATTTTTCTAAGCTGGTTCAAAGCATAGAAAACATCGGAATTCTGGTTATGCGCAATAGTATTGTAAACAACAATACGAGTAGACCTCTATCGGTTGATGAATTTCGCGGCTTTGCGATGAGCGACGCTCTAGCTCCTGTAATATTCGTCAATACTGCCGATTGCCCCGAGGCCCGACTCTTCACTCTCATCCACGAGCTTACGCATATCTGGATTGGGAAGTCTGGCGTATCTGACGCAGAACCACAAACGCACAATAGAGAAGAGATATTCTGCAATGCAGTTGCCGCTGAACTGCTGGCGCCAGAACGTGAGTTTCGTATTGCCTGGAAGCATTTTGAGGATTGGAAAGATAACCTCCCTTTCATCACACGGACATTCCATGTCAGTGAGTGGGTGATTGCTAGGCGCGCATTGACGCTGGGGTTCATCAGCCAAGCTGATTACAGTAATTTCATTGGTGGCAAAATAGCAGCGCACAAAGCCAGAAATAAAGATGGAGCTCCGCCCTACTCGCGACTACAGACTGGACGAATCAGTAAAACTCTGGCCAAAGCCGTGGCGAGTGAGGCATTGAGTGGCCGTATGCTATTCAGGGATGCCTCTAGGCTGATGGGAATAAAGCCACACAAGATTTCTGAATATTCTAAGAAGGAACTTGGATTTTGAGCTACCTGCTAGATGCCAACTCTTATATACAAGCTAAAAACGCTCACTATCGAATGAATTTCTGTCCTGGCTTTTGGGATTGGCTCGATACGGCTTTTCAGCTAGGACAACTATCGAGCATTACCATGGTGTACAAGGAATTGTCCGATTATGGTGATGAGCTATCGGATTGGGTAAAGATACGTCAAGCGCAGTTCGATACAATTGACGACAAGGCTACTCAGGAGTTTTTCGGGCGAATTGCTGAGCATGTAATGAGTATGAAGCTCCCTACAGATCCTGAAAAGATTCGTTTCTTAGGTGGTGCAGATCCATGGTTAATTGCGAAAGCAGCCACGACCGGTAAAACCATTGTGACTCATGAGGTTTTAGCCCCCGACAATAGCAAAAAAATTAAAATCCCAAATATTTGCAAGGATTTTGATGTCAACTACATCACATCATTCGACCTACTAGACGTACTCCAGGCCAGGCTTGTTATCGAGAGGCCTTAGTTTTAATTTAGACTCCCCAAGCCCGGTCCCGCGCCGGGTTTCTTGTATCTGGCGGTTCCCCTGCCCTGCTATGGTGGCGCCCTCTGATCGCAATGGAAGCATCGAAGAATGGACTCATGGAAGACACTGGCGATAGCCCTACTGGCATCGGTCAGCACGCAGGCCGTATCAGGTGATGGCGCCAACCCTATCGCGGCTGCGATATTTCTCACAATTTCCGCGCCAACCATTTTAATTGGAGCGACCACATCTCTCACGACCGAGCCGCCTGAGATTTTCAAGTCAGCCAAGACTGACGCTCTGGCGTTCATTGGTTCGGATGGCGAGATTCGCGGCGCGGAGTTTGAGCAGGCATCCAGATACTACCAGTCGACCTATCCTTCTCCGCTCATGTCAGACATGCAGCTGGCCCAGGCGATAGCGACTTCGATCTGATATCGGTCATCAAGCTGGACGCTGTGAAGGGTTTCTTTCACAGTCAAGCGCTTATGGTTACCCCAGCTCCTAGCGATCATCCCTTTCAGCTCGCACTCCCCATCGCGTGCTTTTCTTTGTCTGAGATTTGATTACAAAATGCCAGGCTAGCGCTGGGCGTCTCGCATCTGACGCTGGCACTTTTTCAGCAGCAACATGTCAATCGTGCATCACTGCCACGCTAGTACACCATCATGCACAGTTGGAAGAAGATATCGCTGAGAGAGGATCTAGAACGAAGTCTGCCAGGACACCAGGTAGATTGCATTTTGATCAACGGATGGACAGCTACCGTCTTCGTCAGGCAGCCCGAGTATGACGCGATGTTTTGTACGACAGGTATTAACCTGGCCAAGCTTGCAGACAGCTCAAGCGTTCAAAAACTCGCTGAAGAAATTGCGTTTGAGATCGATATGTCCAAAGGAGGGATCGCCGGATAGGTCTACTTGAAGGTTCTTGTATCTGCCCTTCGTCGCGCCACCATTGCGCTGGCAATCCTGGCGATTGAAAAGGGATCAGCACCCCAATTGTTACAGAGAGCCCGCCCCGTGCGGGCTTTCTGCTTTTTCGACATCCTTTTCACCTGGCATTTACAGGACAGAGTGCAAAGTCGCCCTACTCCTTTGAAGAATTCCCTTTAGGCCCGCACATAAGCGGGCCATTTTTTTGCCCGCGGCTATGCTTTCCATGCCATCTACTGGAGACCAAGCGATGCCCTCGCCCGAATACTCCCTTACAGACACCCTGGAACGCATATATGAGAACCAGCTCGCCCTAGAAGCTGCGCTGATGGAGTTGACGCTGCTCGTCGAAAGCCAAGGCCATGCCAAGATCGGCGAGAATGTGCGCGGCGCCCTGGAGGCGATCGGAGAGAACGCCGGGCATATCAAGCAGGGCTTGGCCAGGCTGAAGGCGCATGGGCCAGATTGAACGCCCTCCTCCCCAAATGGTGGCTGTACGCCACGAATGGTAAAGTGCAGGCTCAATTTTGGGAGTTAATCAATGAAGGGATTCGGAACATTCGCGATTATTGTCGGCGTTTGCTGGTTGGTCTTTGCGCTGAGCATGGATGTGTCCGTGCCTACTGGTACCGGCGGCCGGGTGAACAATATGGGCCTTATGGCCGACCGACAGATCCATACGATCGTTGGCGGCATGATTGCCCTCGCGGGCTTGCTTATGGTGCTTCTCGGCGGCAAATCCACTTCGCCACAAGCCGCGGCCGAGACAGATACACGCCCCTGCCCGCTCTGTGCAGAGACCATCAAAAGAGCAGCCATCAAGTGCAAGCATTGCGGTGGTGACGTACTCCCAGCACTGTCCGCGCATGTACCCTTGATGTCAGGATGGACTGTACGGGTGGAATGCGAGCCATGGGCACACGCGGAGGCAACCCGGTCAGTGAAGCGCCTGGGGCTTCCGACCACCAAGGGCTCGGCGAAATTCGTTGCTGTTGGACCATTTGCATCTGAGGCTGAAGCCCTAGGTGCGCGCGAAAACATCCGCTCAGTGAGCGACCTACTCGGCGATATCCATATTGTGGCACCTGACGCGTAGCCTTCCTGATCAAGCTCAAGCCTGCTCAGCGCGGGCTTTTTCATGCCTGCCAGAAAGCACAGCTGCAAAATATGCATTTATGCATGAATTTTCTTGTCGCTCTATTGCCATCATATGGCAGCAGCAATACTGTATACACATACAGTATTAGCAAGGAGCGAAGCATGATTCAGGCACCCTCCCCAACATCCAAACCACGGAACTCCTACGAGCTTGTCGGCCGTCGTCTGCAACGCATAATCGCCTCTCCTCGAGTGCAGAGAATTCAGTTGGTTGAAGTCTCCAGACTCGACGATGAAAGCCCTGAAGCTTGGCACCAAGTCATCCAAGACATCGGCGACACCGCCGGCATAAGGATCGAGCATTTGGATGATGGCGCCGTAAGGATCGGCTGGCGCGAGTACTGCGATTACTAAATGAGCCCGCCAGTGAGCGGGCTTTTTATCGCCCGTAAATTTCAGCAATCTGAATTATTTTATTCAGCATGCTTGACACCTTAATTTCAGCTTGCTTAAATTCAACTCAAGCCAGCAACTAAGAACGCCGGTCGGCAGTTAAACCTGCACCGCTCTTTAGCGACACCCCTTGCCGGATCACCACCGGCCCAGATTCAAAGGCAGCGATGAGCCGGCCTAAACGGTTCAGAGGGTTGGCAACTGACCCGGGCGTGCAGCGTAAAGCGCCAAGAACAGTTATCCAGCGGGAGAACAAGCCGAAAGGCCCGCGGCTGGAAGAACATTTGATTCAAGCCGGTGACCGACGCCAGTAGCGGGTTACGGCGGAAGTTTTCACTGATGCACCCAACTGCAGTTCGGTCGGGTGCATTGGGAAAACAACCGATCAAGCACGGAGCACCAAATGAGCGAGCAAACACTTCAATCCATGCTGATGGATGGCGTAACCCGATTCACAGACGGCGCCAAGCCGGCAGAAATCATCGATAAGCATGTGGAAAGCATGTTCACCGACATCATCAAAGACAATTTCCGCAGCTACAGCGACATGGGCAAGCTGGTCAGCCAAGCCATTAAAGATGCGCTGCCATCCAACGTGAGCGATCTGTTTGAGCTGACTCGCTACAACGACCTGATCGCCACCGCATTGAAAACACAGTGGGAGTCTTCTGGCGTTACTGGCGAAATGCTTCGTCGTTCGCAAGCAGCTATCGACGATGCGCTGAAAGACGACATCGTGCCGGAATTCGTAAACCTGAGCGATTTGCTGAATGCCTTCATCGAAGAAAACAAAGAGCGCGCAACAGACGAGCAATGGGAAAGCCCGCACATCACCATTCGCGAAGCTGAAAACGACTACATCGGCAGCAGCAAGCACATGCACATCTACTTTGACCCACAGCCGGAAGAGCGCAGTTCGTCATCTCGATACTCCTCTGGTACCAAGCGCACCGAATGGGAGCTGGCCAATCGGATCAGCATCAGCGTCAAAGGCCAGAACGAGCGGGGCTACGACTTCGGTGAGGTCTACAGCGCGAAGCTGGACGGCGCACCCATTGGCCGCAACTTCATGATTTACAAGAAGTGGGAAAAGCTCACTGCGGCCCTCTACTTCGGTGGTGCCAAGCTGGTGATCGATTGCGACGAGCACGATTTCAGTTATGGCCTGTACGACTGAACAACCAGCGCCATGACAGCCGGGAAAGACCGGCGCCTTTCCTTCCCCACCTCTATTACGTCAGCACTCCTCCCCCGCGCCCATCGGCAACCAGCGGGAGGCATGAGTGTTGACGAATACAGGTGAACAACTCGCCACTTTGGAGGCGACTATGAACGCAGCATTGAAGATATGCCAGGAGCGTTACGACGCTCAGTTGCCTCCAGAGATCAGCGAGAGCAACGAGGTAACCGATTGGCTTGAGCATTCGGCGGAGCGCCTGGTGTGCGGTGTCGACATCAAGTGGAAGCGCCGCCACGGCCAGCCGCAGGTGGTGACGTTTGATCGGTTCTGCACCTACCTGCAAGGCATCCTGAATCAGCGCCAGATCGACGGACTTGACGAGCGTGACTCGTTCGCCCGCCTGTTCCTGTCAGCGATCCTGGGTAGCCAGAGTGAAGCGCGCAGCCATGCAGCGGACTTGCTGGGCAATGAGCGCCCAGTCGAAACGGTTGAAAGGTTCGCCATGGACCTGCTCCGGCCCTACGCCGCCGACGCGGTAGCAGCAGAGCGGGAAGAGGCAGAAGACGACGTGGATGCCGGCCTATGAGCCCGCACGTCGCGATAACCACCGCCCTGCTAGAGCTTGAGCATCCGGACACAACAGACCTGGCCGAGTCGCTGGCTGAAGGCCTGATTGTCCGCCACTTCACTACCGGCGCCATCAACGCCGAAGAGTTCCACCACTACAGCGCCTGGCTGCTGAAGACCAGCCGGCGCCGCAAGGAGGCAGCATGACCACCGCACCTGTTAAATCGCTGATCGACGAACAGCTCGACGACATCGAGCGCCGCATCGCCATCCTGGGCTTCGGCCTTCCCTTCAACGAGCTCATCGGCCGCAAGCGTGAGGACCTGGTGCGGGATCTACCGAAGCGCCTGGCGCCAACCATGAAGGGCGGTCGCATCGCGGTGAGGATTCGGCCTTGACTCCCCACCAGCGCACCAGGCGCATGCTTATCTGGCGCGGCTCTTTCTCTGCCCTCTCCCTCTGCATCTTCCTGATATTGCTCAGCGCCCTCGCTGATCGAATCACTCAATAACCAACACCTTCAATCGCTGCGAGCATCGCGGCAAGGAATCCCCATGTCCGCAGTAATGAAGCAGGACGACAACACCCCTGCGATGTCGGAGGCCGCGCTCGTTGAAGTGCTGAGCAGCAGCCTCTACCCCGGCGCCGAAAAGAACTCAGTCGTGATGGTGTTGGCTTACTGCCAGGCCGCGCACCTGGACCCGATGTTGAAGCCGGTGCACATCGTCCCGATCTGGAACTCCAAGACAAAAAAGATGCAGGACACGGTGATGCCAGGCATCGGCCTGTACCGCATTCAAGCGGCGCGCACCGGCCAATACGCCGGGATCAGCGAACCAGAATATGGCCCTCCAGTGACTGCGAAGTTGAGTGGTGTAGAAGTCACGTATCCCGAATGGTGCCGCGTGACGGTCAAGCGGCAGATGAGCAACGGCCTGGTGGCCGAATACACAGCCAACGAGCGCTGGATCGAAAACTACGCAACAGCCAGCAAGGACACTGCGGCGCCCAACGCCATGTGGAAGCGTCGAGCCTTTGCCCAGCTTGCAAAGTGCGCCGAGGCACAGGCCCTGCGCAAAGCATTCCCCGAAGTCGGATCTGCACCAACGGCAGACGAGATGGAAGGCAAGACATTCGAGGACGCCGCCAAAGACGTCTCACCGGCGCGGCAGGCGCCACCAAAATCGGACGCCAAGCCTGCCTATCCCGACGAACTGCTGGCTGAAAACATCGAAAAGTGGCAGCCGCTTATCGACGCCGGTCGCACCAGCCCCGAGCACATCATTTCCAACGTCATCAGTAAGTACTCATTGCGCGATGACCAGATCGAAACAATCACCAACCTCAAAGCCCTCGATGGAGACGCAGCATGAAAATTCACAACGTAGCTCAAGGCTCCGCCGAGTGGCTTGCCCTCCGCGCTCAGTACCGCACCGCTTCAGAAGCACCAGCAATGATGGGCGCCTCGAAGTACCAATCCCGCACCGACCTGCTGATCGCCAAGAAGACGGGCATCACGCCAGACGTCACACCCTCTCAGCAGTTTGTCTTCGACAAGGGACATGCAACCGAAGCCCTGGCGCGCCCACTGACCGAGGCATTGATCGGCGAAGAGCTTTATCCGATCGTTGCTACCGAGGGCAACCTGCTCGCCTCCATGGACGGCGCCACGATGCTCGGAGAGACCCTGTTCGAGCACAAGCTGTGGAATGAGTCGGTCGTGGCCCAGGTGAAAGCTGGCGATCTGGCGCCGCACTACTACTGGCAGCTTGAGCAGCAACTGCTGGTGAGCGGTGCCGAGCGAGTGATCTTTGTTTGTTCGGATGGCACGCCGGAAAACTTCGTGCACATGGAGTACCGGCCCGTCGCTGGGCGAGCGGCCCAGTTGCTCGAAGGCTGGAAACAGTTCGAGGCAGACCTGGCCAACTTCGAGATGGCCGACACACCTTCAATCGTCGTCGGCAAGGCACCTGATGAGCTGCCAGCCCTGCGCATCGAGCTGACCGGCATGGTCACCGCCAGCAACCTGAAGGTGTTTGAAGATTCGGCCCTGGCGGTCATCGACTCGGTGAAAACCACACTCTCTACGGACCAGGACTTCGCCGACGCGAAGAAGGCGGTCAAGTGGTGCGGCGACGTTGAGGAGGCTGTCGCTGCTGCCAAGAAACAGGCCCTGTCGCAGACCCAAAGCATCGACGAGCTGTTTTCGTCGCTGGATCGCATCAGTGCGCATGCCCGCGAGACGCGCCTGAAGGTCGACAAGCTGGTGAAGGCTCAAGAGCTGCTGGTGAAGACCAACATCAAGCAAAAAGCCGAGCGCGCTCTGGCGGATCACATAGCCGCAATCAACAAGACCCTTGGCAAAGTCACGCTGCCTCATGTCGTTTCGGACTTCGCCGGCGCCATGAAGAGCAAGCGCACTATCGCCAGCCTTCAGGATGCAGTTGATACCGAGCTGGCCCGGGCGAAGATCGACGCAAGCCAAGCAGCCGATAGCATTCGTTTGAACCTGACCAGTTTGGCTGAGCTCGCCGTTGATCACGCCTTCTTGTTCAGCGATGTGCAGCAACTGGTTACCAAGGCCAACGACGACCTGGTGACGCTGATCAAATTCCGAATCTCCGAACACCAGAAGGTGGAGCGAGAAAAGGCCGAAGCGAAGCGTATCGCCGAAGAGCAGGAAGCGGAACGCTTGGCAGCCATCAAGCCAGAGCCGGTCGTAGAGAAAGCGGCGACACCAGAGCCTGTCCGCGCCGCGCCGATCCAGACGACGGCCCCCGTGGCCCAGGCCGCAAAGCCAGTATCGAGCCAAGCGGTGGGGCAGGTAACGCTGCAGGCCAACGTGACGGACTTCGAGGCCCTGGTGAAAGCCGTGGCATATGGTCAAGCGCCGATCAGCGTCCTTTCGGTCAACTGGGAAGCGCTCGACGCGATGGTCGCGGCGCAGGGATCAACCTTCAGCATGGCCGGGGTGACACTCGCCAAGGCGGCAGCATGATCAGCAACCTCAAATCAGACATCGAGTTCCGGCGCGAAAAAGCGCTGGAGCTTTCCAGTCAGGTTGTATGGACCGGACACATGGTGGACACATGTGCGGGGACATGGTTGACACATTAT
>JABXJR010000109.1_pt1 | contig 16032 bp, 20 predicted proteins | sample 7431291 | NCBI WGS metagenome assembly JABXJR01 (sample SAMN14395756, study PRJNA613071) | wetland metagenome | isolation source: water samle H3 from high-altitude wetland | place: Chile: Salar de Huasco, high-altitude wetland | collected 2015-11-10 | reverse complement strand
GTACGGGGTTAGAGCGATGCGACAATCCCGCTCACTACAATGACCTCAATGTGCCACTAGCACACCTGTGCTAATCGACCCCTCTGAGCTGCGGCGCTATATTCCTCGGCACTTCCAACGCCCCCCACCAGCACCGCGCGGGAACTGGCGATTGAAGAGGTGGTGTTGGACGCAACGTTGAATGCGGCGAGTTTCTATCGCCGGCACGGATATACGGGGGATGAACAGGCGGTTTATCACTCGCCCTCGGGCTTGCAGCTGGCGTGTATCCCGATGACAAAGCGGATTTCCTGACGAATTGATCCAACAGCAATGGCTCGGCTGTACTGTCGGGTTCTCTTCCTCAACCTAGCGCTCACGGAGGTTGCAGTGCCAGTTGAGTCTTAGCGATCTGTATCTCACAAAACTGCGCAATCTGTGTCTATCGCGCGGGATATCAGGTGGATAGCCTCACACCCCCCACTTACTAGCCTGCGAGCCACGCATGGACCTCACCGCTGTCCCCTTTGGCACCACCGATTGGTCGACTGTCGAACCTGTCGTTCACCCAGGCATCACGGGCAATGCGTTATGGCGCACCTGCCACTTTGGCACGACCCGCGTGCGAATGGTGGAGTACACCCCAGGCTACCTGGCGGATCACTGGTGCTGGCGCGGGCATATCCTGCTGTGTCTTGACGGCGAGTTGCACACGGAGCTGGAGGACGGCCGCCAGTTCACGCTGACGGCAGGCATGAGTTATCAGGTGGGCAATGACATGGAAGGGCATCGCTCATCGACGGCAGGCGGAGCAAAGCTCTTTATCGTCGACTGACTACATCAATGCATCTTGCTGTGGTCCATGCCGTTGAGGGCGCGGGCTGGGGCTTTGACTTCAATCGACTGTTTTTCGCCCTTGGCGTTTTCCACGGTGAGGGTCAGCGGCACCTGGTCGCCTTCCTTGATCTGGCCGGTCAGGCCCATCAGCATCACGTGGTAGCCGTTGGGGTCGAGGGTCACGGCCTTGCCGGCGGGCAGGGCGACCGAGTCCACCGGGCCCATGCGCATCACGTCGTCCTTCATGCTCATTTCATGGATTTGCACGTCCTTGGCCACGGGCGACGCCACGCTGAGCAGTTTGCTGTCGCTGTCGGCGGTGACGGTCATGAACGCACCGCTGGACGGCTGGCCCGGCACGGTGGCGCGAACCCACGCGTCGGTCACTTGCACCTGGGCACTGGCGTGTGCCGCGAGGCCGAGCAGGGCTAGGCCGAAGGTGAGACGCTTGAGGTGTTGAACGGCAGTCATTAGCAGACCTCCATGACGGTGAGCAGGTCTTCTGCGCACTCTTTAGCGGTAAGGGATGCCTGCAGGCCCAGGCGCAGGTTGCCACGGGTGTCGAACACGAAGCTGGTGGCCGTGTGGGACAGGGTGTAGGTGTCGCCGGCGGGAATCTTTTCATAAAAGATCCCGAACTCCTTGGCGGCCACGGCGATTTCTTCCGGGGTGCCGTACAGGGCCTGGAAGCTGGGGTCGAAGGCCTTGACGTACTTGTCGAGGATCTCCGGTGTGTCGCGCTCCGGGTCCAGGGTGATGAAGATCACCTGCATGATCTTGCCGTCGCGGCCCATCAGTTTCTTGGCCTGCGCGGCGCGCGCCAGGGTGGTCGGGCACACGGCCGGGCATTGGGTGAAGCCGAAGAACACCACCGGCATCAGGCCACGGTAGGAACTGAGGGTGACCGTCTCGCCTTCGGTGTTCTTGAGTTTGAAGGTGCGGCCCATGATCTTGTCGCTCAAGTCCTTGCCGTACTTGAAGTTCAACCTGGGGCTGTTGTCACAACCGGCCAGCAGGCCCAGACCCAATAGGCTCATGCCGGTCAGGACCTTGCGGCGGGTGAATAACGTACTCATCAACTGTGCATCCTGTGAAACGCCTGCATTGCGCGAAATCAAACACGCAGGCCTGGAAAAGGAGTAACGAGGAGGGCGCAAAGTCTACCAACCCTGAAGGGCTCGCGTAACGTGCGACGTTCTGCCACAGGGGCGTGCCGTGCTTCATCTCGGTGCACCTCTGGTGGTAGAGTCGCCGCCATGAAAATGAGCCACCCCGACCGTTCGCTGATCGCCTGGGCCCTGTACTTCTGCGTGCTGATGAACCTGTTTGTCTGTGGTTTGGGGCATGGTCAGATGACGGGGCAGGTGCTCAATGGCATCGGTGGTGCGTTCTGTTCCGTGGACGGCAAGCAGGCGCCACTTTCCGACAAAGGGTTGGGCAACCCGTCTTCCAGCAACATCTCGAACTACTTTGCTTGCCCAGTTTGCAACGCATTGACCGTTGCGCTGGTGTTTTTGGTCGGCCTGGCCTGGCTGCTGGGCCTCGCACAAACTCCACGCCCAGCCCATGAGCGGCGCAACAAGGCGCCCCCGCGATACTCCTGGCCCTCGGCCAACCCCCGCGCTTCTCCAGCCCTCTGACGTGTGCCTTGGGCCTCCTGCCAACAGGAGGCGTTCTATCGTCACGACTGTGAGTGCACTTCATGAACCCTGTATTGCCTGCAGGCGCCAGCCGCCTGGTCAGCAAGGCGTCCCGCCGCTTGCGTGCGGAACCGTTGCGGCCTGACTACCCCAGCAACTCCCGCTGCTTTGTACACCTGGACGCACGCTTGTTGCCGCATTGGCACAGCCTGTTCGATATCTGCCCGGCGCTGCTCAAGCTAGACCCACCCGAAGGCCTGAACCTGTTTCGCAGCTTCATGACCTGGGCCTATCGCAACCAGCCGCCGCTGGATTGGACCTACCACCTGAACGTCTGCCGCTGGCTGCTGGGCTCGACGTACCGCGCCCATATCGATGACGAACCCATCGAGACCTTCATGGCGGCAGCGGCGGCGCGATGGGTCGCCACCGATGACAGCCAGGCCCTCGGTGTCGCCCTGGCCTGGCAAGGTACGCGGGTGTTCGATGGGAAAGGTGTTCTACCCAGCGCCTTCGAACACCAGGCATTGCCACGTTCACCCTGGGACTTTGCCTGGTGCGCCTTGGGCGCTCGCGGGGAATTCAGCGATTGGTTGCCGGTGCCTTGAGGTGCCCGTCAATCCATGCAGCAACGTCCGTCACTGCGATACGTTGCTGAGCGTTGAAGGTCACGGCGGGGTCCCATGCCACGCCGTGGCCCTGAGCGAATACCGCGCGGTATTTTTTGAGGTTGTCGTCGGGATCTTCTACCAACGCTGCCAGCAATGTGGGCACTGACCACGCCTCGCGCTTGAGCTGGATGCCGAGACTGGCGTCGACCGTATCTGCCAGTTGCCCATACGTCAGCGTGTCACCGGCAGTGAAGACCACCTGGTTGCTCAGTGCCGGTTCCGCGAACAGGATGCGTGCGGTCAGCCGGCCAATGTCCTCAGGTGTAGTGACAGTGACGGCTGTGTCCCAGTCGCCCAGGGCATGCACGGTGTTGTTAGGCAAATCGACCACGCCGAACGATGGTTCGAACAGGAAGCTGGTGAACATTCCGGTGGAAATGATAAGCCATTGCGTGCCCTGTTGAGCGCGCAGCAAGTCGCGCACATCCAGCTGTTCATCGAACGTATCCTGCGGGCTGCCACGGCCGATCACGTCGTAGTCCACGCCAAATTGCCACGGCACATAACGTTGCACGCCGCCTTCAATGGCGGCTTGGGCCAGCTTGCGTTGCGTGCCAGGGCCGGCAGCGAAACCGGTGCAGCAGATCACGCTGGCGAAGGCTGCAAAGATCGCCGCGAGGCTGCTCTGGCTGTCGTTCTGCAGGTCGCCGGGGATCAGCTCGATGCCCATCTCCTGCAGTTTTTTTGCAGTCGCCGAGTGCAGGCTGGCAGGGCGCAGCAGCACGGCAATGCGCGCGTTACGCGGTGCGGCCAACAGGGCCAGTTCCTGCAGCACGGCCATGCCCAGTTCGCCGGCACCGAGTACCAGAATGGAAGAGGCTGTCATGGGGTTCTCCGTCTGTGTTGAAAGTCGTGGCATGCTTGCAGAATTCATCGCCACGCATAAGAAGGCACACCCGTGATACCGAGAACGCACCATGGATAACGACGAAATCATCCGCCGCTCCCAAGCCGCCTGCGATGCCCTCAGCGCGGATGACGATGGCCTCAAACGCGAGGTGCTCACCCACGCAGGAAACCGCTGGTCGTTGGGCATCGTGCACGTGCTCGGCGTGTCCGGTCGTTTGCGGCACGCCGAGATTGGCCGGCGCATGCAGGGCGTCACCCAGCGCATGTTGACCCGCACGCTGCGCCAGCTGGAACGTGATGGTTTGGTACTGCGCCATGACTTCCAGGAGGTGCCACCCAAGGTTGAATACGAGCTGTCGAGCCTTGGCACCGAGCTTCTGGTGCACATGATTCCGCTGTGGACCTGGGTGGTGGAAAAGGGCGATGCGTTTCGCCAGGCGCGCGAACGGTTTGATCACCCGTAACCGTTGCACTGGATTATTACGTAATCTGAAAAAGTGATTGACGGTTTAGACGGCTGTTTCCGCATAGCCCGACGCTATACCGTGCGCGCACCCGTTGAATACAGCACCTCCCGACTGACAAAGAACAGGGATGGGCTACGACGGGGTTGCCTCAATTACTTCTCGGAGCCTTCATGAATCACAAGACTTGCCTGGCCCTCGCCGTTTCCCTGGGGGCCGTGCAACACGCTGCTGCATCCGGTTTTATCGATGACAGCAAAGCCAGCCTCGACCTGCGCAATTTCTATTACAACCAGGACACCCGCAACGCCAGGGGCGCGTCGGACAAAGAGTGGGGCCAGGCCTTCATGTTCAACTACCAGTCCGGTTTCACCGAGGGCACGGTGGGCCTGGGACTGGACTTGCAGCAACTGTATGGCCTGCGTCTGGATGCCTCGGGACGTGCAGGAAAGGCCGGTGAAGACAACACACCCGGCAGCGTCTTCCCGCTGGACGACGGAAAGGCCGCCCATGATTTCAGCAAGACCGGCGTTACCGGCAAGATGCGTATCGCCCAGACCCAGCTTAAAGTCGGCAACCTGCAGCCCAAGCTGCCAGTGCTCACCACAGAAGACGGCCGCCTGCTGCCGCAGACGTTTCGCGGTTATCAGGTGGACTCCAAAGACCTCAAGGACTTCAACCTGATCGCCGGTAAACTTGAGCAAGTCGTGGACCGTAATTCCAGCAACGGCCAAGGCCTGTCGATCGCCGGCGCCAATGACCCGATCAAGGGCAAGTCGAGCAACCAGTTCTACTACGGCGGTGTGGATTACGCGGTCAGCAAGCAACTGCAATTGCAGTACTACTACGCGAGCCTGGAGAACTTCTACCAGCAGCATTTCCTCGGCCTGGTGCATAACTGGCAATTGCCGGTAGGGCAGTTCAAGAGTGACCTGCGGTATTTCTACAGCACCGCCGACGGCAAGAATTCCAGTGCGTCGGGGCGTAGCGAGGGTTACGTCAGCTCTGGGTACTACGCGCCTGGCGTCAACGCAGGCAAGGTCGACAATAGGCTGTGGAGTGCGCTGTTTACTTATGCGTTGAGCGGGCATTCGGTCAGCCTCGGTTACCAGAAAACCACCGGCGAAAGTGACTTTCCCCATATCAACCAGGGGCAGGGCCGTTCGCTCTACCTGATCACCAATTCGCAGTCGCTCAAATTCGTGAATGCCGGGGAACAAGCCACTGTCGGCAGTTATGCCTACGACTTTGCCGGCCTTGGCGTACCGGGCCTGCGCTCTAGCGTGACGTACATTCACGGCAGCCATGTCCGCACTGCGGGACGCGATAACAGTGAATGGGAGCGTGACGTGCGTGTGGATTATGTGATTCCCACCGGTACCCTGAAGGGCCTGGGGTTCACCTGGCGCAGTGCGGTGCTGCGGGGTAATGACACTGCCGACAAGGACGAGACTCGGCTGATCGTCAGCTACAGCATCCCGTTGATGTAACGACTGTCAGCTGCCTGTTTTTTCGGCTTGGGTTTGCTGTCTTTACCGTTATCCGCTGGCTTGGGCGGCTGCTTGTCAGTGTCTTTGGGTTTCTTGTCGCCCTCGGACTGGCCGCTCGGGATAGTACCCGGCGGCAGCGCGTTGGCTGCGGGCGCGGTGTCGTCGCCAAAGGCGGCGAGGGCAGGGCCGGTGAGTAGGGCGCACAGGCCGAGGATCAGCAAAATCCGTTGGGAAAATTTGATCTTCATGACGTAATCCCCTATCGCAGGGTTATGACCTTCAACGGCTGCGAAGCCCGCAAATCTGCCAGGCTTCGCAGGACCGGGATCAAGCCGCCATAGGCTTGCTGGCTTGAGACTTCTTGTGGGCCGCTTTCATTGCTTCCATCTCTGCACCTAGCGCGTCGAGTGTGGCTTTGCCCAGCAGTTTTTTCGCCTGGGGAAACATTTCGGTTTCCTCTTCCTCGATGTGATGCTCCAGCAGTTCCTTGACCACTTTGACACGGCCAGAAAACTCCGTAGTGGAGGGTTCGGTCTGCTTCAGGTCAGGCAGCACCAGGGAGTCGACAGTGCGGTGCTCTTCCTTGGCCTCGTGGTACATGATGTCCTGCTCCTTGCCCCCTGCTTTTCTGAACGCGGGGTAAAGAATTTCTTCTTCCAGTTTGGTGTGCAGACTTATTTCTGCTTCCAATTTGGCCAACAATTCGGTGCGTTTTTTTACCCCGCGTTCGGTGGACTCACTCAGTTGAGTCAGCAGGGCTTTCACACGTTCATGGTCAGCTTTGAGCAGGTCAATGGCATTCATGGGTATCACCTCATTCAGGGACGGTAGGCGCGTCTAAAAGCACGCCTCTTAGAAGAGTGACTTGCATCAGGTGTACCAAGCTTGGCGAAAATAGATTTCTTTTGTTATTCAATTAGATAGTCAATGCCTCACACGTCTGTTGTCGTGCAGGTTGCATGGTGGGTGCTGTCCAGGCGTGCATTACGCCCAAGCGGTACGCCGCTGCACATTTTAATGAACCCTGGGCTTGAATGATTGACCTAAGGCTTAAGACCTCAGGAGGTGAATCATGCAATTAGAATATGTCTGGATCGGTTTGGCAGTGATCCTGCTGCTGTTGGAACTGTGGGCCATTAACGTCGTGTTGCGCAGTACGGGTGGCTGGGAGACCAAGGGTTTATGGCTGGTGATTTTGATTTTCGTGCCGCTGTTCGGGTTGATCGCATGGGCGATGTTCGGGCCTAAGCGTGAAATGCCGGAACATCGTAGAAGCTGAGGCAAAGACACAATAGAAAAGGCGCCCTGAGGGCGCCTTTTTTATGCGGCAGTCGTTTAGCCTGCGAGGGCTTGCGCAATGGCCTCGCTGAACGCCGGTAAATCATCGGGAGTACGCGACGTGATCAACGTCCAGCCATTGGCCGTGCATTGTTTGACCTCGGCATCCACCCAGCCTGCCGCGCCGGCGTTTTCCAGATCAATGCGCACGCTTTTGTAGGAGGTCAACGTTTTACCTTCGATCACGCCCGCATCGATCAGCGCCCACGGCCCGTGGCAGATCGCTGCAACGATTTTGCCCGCCTTGACGAAGTCGTTGATCAAGCGTTGCGCGTCGGGGTCCTGGCGCAGTGTGTCGGCATTGACCGTCCCTCCAGGGATGACCAGCGCGTCAAAGTCGCTGCCCACGGCGTCTGACAATTTCACATCGGACTCGACGGCTTTGTCCTTTTCAGTGTCGCCGACGAAGGTCTGTGTCGTGCCACCTTTGCTGGAACCGTGGGTGACGGTCGCGCCGTAGCTGCGCAACGCTTGCAGGGGCTGGAGCAGTTCGTCGCGCTCGATGCCGGAGTTGGAGGTGATGAACAGAACGTTCTTGCCGTTGAGTTGCGCACTCATGATCGAGTTTCTCCTGTAATCATAGAGGGGTTAATGGTCGTGTTTGGCTTGCAGTTCCTTGGCCATTTTCAGGTGGCTTTCAAGCGTGGGCAGAGTCTTGGTGGCGTTGGTGATACGCCGTTACCTGAGTGTTGAGCCGGCCGTGATCCGAAAGGTTTAATTTAATTTGCGCTTTTCTCGTCAGTGGCCCTGCGCCGCACATTCCTTGAACTATCGATACCCGGCGACCTCTGCTGCTTAAGTGGCCGTTGTTTTTTCAGCGGCCCTCAACTGCCTGGAGAAACCTATGTCCGATCACAAGACCGCCGATAAAACTCCCGATCCCATTAGCTCCGAACAGGCTCAGAAAGGCGCTGGCAGAGCAGCCAAGGGCGAAACGCTGGAGCGTGCGAATCCAAAGACCGGAACCGTCGACAAGGTCATCACTCCCACATCGGTCAAGGAGGTTGAGCGCCAGACGGATGCGATCAACGAGCAGGCAGCCAAGGCCGAGCGCAAGCTGGGCCACTGAAGATGGCAAGGTCGATTACGGCATCTGAATTAGGCATCGAACTCAAGCCTTTGGATGACAGCAGTCTGTTCAAGTGGTTTATCGCCAGCTTCCTGATGGGCAAGCGTATTCAGGCGCCCATCGCGGCGCAGGCGTACCGGGAGATTGTCGAAGAGCAGGGCCGCGACACGCCGCGCAAGTTGCAACATTGCACGTCCCGGGAGCTGGTCTCGATGTTGGGGCGTGCGCATTACGTGCGCTACGACGAAAGCACTGCACAACGTCTGCTTGACCTTAGCGCCAAGCTCAATGCCGAATATGAGGGCAAGATCACTCACATACGCAGTATTAGCGAAGATCGCCAAGCATTCGAAAAACGCCTGGGCGAATTTGATGGAGTGGGCCCCAAGACCATCGAGATTTTCATGCGCGATGCCGCCAAGGTGCTGTTTTGACGACACCTCTTTACGTGGGGTGCGCAGGCTGGAGTTTGCCTAGTGAACATTGGCCCGCTTTTGCGCGCGAGGGTACGCACTTGCAGCGCTATGCAACGCGGTTCAGGGCTGTGGAGATCAACAGTTCGTTTTATCGCCCACACTTGGCAAAGACTTACCAACGCTGGAAATGCAGCGTGCCACCGGGCTTTCGTTTTTCGGTCAAAGTGCCCAAGCTCATCACGCATGAGCTGCGTTTGCAGCACTGCGAGACGGCGCTGGATGAATTTCTCGAGCAATGCTCGCACCTGGGTGAAACCCTGGGCTGCCTACTGGTGCAATTGCCGCCTTCGTTGAGTTATGAACGCTCTGTCGCCGCAAGATTTTTTAGCGCATTACGCCAGCGCTTTGGCGGGGCGGTGGTGCTGGAGCCTCGTCACCCCACGTGGCTTGAAGCCCAGGTGCTTTTGCAGGATCTACACATTGGCCGTGTGGCCGCCGACCCGCCGGCCGTCGAGACCGCTGAGGCGCCTGGCGGTTGGCAAGGCGTGCATTATTGGCGCCTGCATGGCTCACCCCGTATCTATCACAGCGCCTATGGTCCGGAGCGGGTGCAGGCGTATGCGCGGTTATTGAGTCGGTCGGTTGAAGAGGGTATTCCCACCTGGTGCATCTTCGACAACACAGCCGGCGGCCATGCCGTCGCCGACGCATTGCATTTACTCGACCTCCACCCGCATCACCTCCACACCTAACTGCTCATACGCCTCCACACTTGGCACATGCCACTCAGTGATCAGGGTGTGGATACGGTTGCACGGCGCCACCACAAACGGCTCTACCGCGCCGAGCTTGTCGGCCATGGTCACGGCGACGACATGGGAGGCACTGTCGAGCAACGCTTGCTTGACCGCCACTTCATCAAAATGCAGCGAACTGATGCCCACTTGTGGATGCAGCGCGCACACGCCTGTGAACAGCAGGTCGGCCTTGATGCTCTGGATCAGTCGCACGGTTTCCTGGCCGCTGGTGGACAGCGTTGCCGGGTTGAGTTGGCCGCCGGCGAGGATCACTTTCACGTCTGGATGGTCAGCCAGGGCGATGGCGATCATCGGCGACGGCGTGACCACGGTAAGGCGTATCGAGCGCGGCAATGACTGTGCGATCTGCAGGGTGGTGGAGCCGGAATCGAACAGCACGATTTGCCCATCTTCCACGCGTTCTGCGGCCAGTCGGGCGAGGTGTCGCTTGGCGTCGTTGGTCTCGCCGACGCGGGTGAAGAAGTCCTTGCCGGTGTCCTTCGGACGAGGCAGCGCACCTCCGTGCACGCGTTGCAACAGGCCGGCGGCGGCGAGCTCGCCGAGGTCGCGGCGGATGGTGTCCTGGGACACGGCAAAATGCTCCACCAGTTCCGAGGCGGTGACTTTGCCGTCGCGCTCCAGCAGTAACAAAATCTTCTGTTTGCGCAAGGAAGGCAGGTCGATGGCTTGATGGGCATTGTGCATGATTATGCGTCTTTTTGCGGGTTTGTGCGAGATTAGCCCCGCGCTGATTTAAACGCAATGGCTGGTTGTGCAGGCGATGGACGGTTACTCTCAGGGCTCAGTTCAGGGAGAGGTGACCTAGATGCCGTTGATCACAACCATCGAAGATTTACGCAAGCTGGCGCAAAAGCGTGTCCCGCGGATGTTCTACGACTACGCCGACTCCGGCTCCTGGACTGAGAGCACGTACCGGGCGAATGAAAGCGATTTTGCCTCGATAAAATTCCGCCAGCGCGTGGCACGTAACATTGATCAGCGATCGATCCGCGCTCGCATGATCGGCCAGGACATGGCGATGCCGGTCGCGTTGGCCCCCACCGGTTTGGCCGGTATGCAACACGCCGATGGCGAGATTCTCACCGCGCGCGCCGCCGCCGCGTTTGGCCTGCGCTACACCTTGTCGACCATGAGCATCTGCTCGTTGGAAGACATTGCCGAACAGGTGGGCCAGCCGTTCTGGTTTCAGTTGTACGTGATGCGCGACCGCGCGTTTATCGAGCAACTGATCGAGCGCGCCAAGGCCGCCGGTGTGGATGCGCTGGTGTTGACCCTCGACCTGCAGATTCTCGGCCAACGCCACAAAGACCTGATCAACAGCCTGTCTGCGCCGCCCAAACTGACCTTGCCAAATATGCTCAACATGGCGACCAAGCCGCGCTGGGTCATGGGCATGCTGGGCACCAAGCGTCGTGGCTTCGGCAATATCGTCGGGCATGTGAAGGGCGTTGCGGACATGAGTTCGCTGTCGTCGTGGACTGCCCAGCAATTCGACCCGAGCCTGAGTTGGAACGATGTGGAATGGATCAAGAAATGCTGGGGCGGCAAGCTGATCATCAAGGGCATTCTCGATGTGGAGGACGCACGCTTGGCGGTCAACGCCGGTGCCGATGCGCTGGTGGTGAGCAACCACGGTGGTCGCCAGTTGGATGGTGCACCGTCAAGCATCAGCCAATTGCCGGCGATTGTTGACGCGGTGGGCGAGCGCATCGAGGTGTGGCTCGATGGTGGCATTCGTTCCGGCCAGGATGTGCTCAAGGCGATGGCGCTGGGTGCCAAAGGCACCATGATCGGTCGTCCGCATTTGTATGGTTTGGGTGCGTTGGGCGAGGCGGGGGTGACCAAGGCGCTGGAGATTATTGCGCGGGAATTGGACGTGTCGATGGCGCTGTGTGGGTATAACGATATACGCGATGTGAATCGCGAGATTTTGTTGCCCGGTACATTTCCCGAAAGCATTAACTGAGCAAAAAAATCGTAAAAAATTAAAAAGAGTTGTCCACGAAAACCGTGGGTATCTCTGTGGATAACTTTGCGAGGCCCCGGCAGGTATGGCGATTTAACCAAAGGTTAATATTTGATCAACTGCCGGCGCGGGCCAGTATGGGCAGGGTTTGCGCTTGACACGCAAGCGCGAACCCAGTGCCGAAAAGCGTTTTCACGAGTCGCCGCTGCGACCTGTGGAGTGCGTCACAACCTGGGCTGGCATCTTCGCTTGCATCAGCTTGTCCAGCGCCTGGCCATAACTGCGACCTGCCAGGCTCATGCTGTTGTTGTGGCTGGCACCGGGCACCAGCAGCAGCCGCTTGGGCTCCTGCGCGGCGTCGAATAATTGCTCGCTGAAACGTGGCGGCACGTAGCGGTCATCCAGGCCATGCACGACCAGCAGTGGCATATGGATATCGGCGATCTTGTCGATGGAATCGAACTTCTGCGACAGCAACCAGCGCACCGGCAATGAGGTATTCGCCACTGCCGTGGCCACATCCGCCAGCGAGGTAAAGGTGGACTCGATCACCAGACCACGTACCGGCAGCGGCACTTGTTTGCCCAATTCTGCGGCCAGGTCGATCGCGACCGCGCCGCCCAGGGAATGCCCGTAGATCAGGCGTTTGTTCGGGTCTGGTTGCAGCACCTGAAAGCGTTCCCAGGCAATGCGGGCGTCTTCGTACACGGTGGTTTCCGATGGCAATTCACCGTGGCTCTGGCCAAAGCCGCGATAGTCAATGGCCAGCACCGAATAACCCAGCGCGTGCAATTGCTCGATGCGAAACAGCTGCCCGGTCAGGTTCCAGCGCACGCCATGCAGATAGAGGATCGCTGGTGCGTCCTTCTTGTCCGCCGGGTACCACCAACCATGGATGTTCTGCCCCGATTTGAAGCTGGCAGGCTTGAGTTCGAATTCCTGCACCGCCTTGGGCAAGCCGGTGTACCAACCGGCAGTGCCGGGTTCGATGCGAAACACCAGCTCGCGCTCTTTGTGTTGCAGCACGGCACACCCCACCGGCAAACCGACGACCAGCAGCGCCATACACAGCAGGGGAAGCCAGCGCAGGCTCAGGCGCGAGAGAAAACGTGAAGACATGAGGGTTCCAGGGCAAAGGTGAAGCAGGGTTTTTAACAGATGGCCCCTGCAGGCAGGCATTAATCCGACAGCCGTAAACGGGCATTGCTTGCAAAGTGTTACAGCATTGAACATTGCGTGCAGGGATTGTTAGGGTGGTCGGCCAAACAGGAGGGCAAGCACATGGACTTCACAGGCAAGACAGCCATCGTCACCGGCGGTGCACGCGGATTGGGGCTCAGCTACGCGCGGGCATTGGCCCAGGGCGGAGCGCGGGTGGTGATCAGTGATATCGGCGCCGATAAGGTCGGATCCGGCAGCGATGCGACGGTAGCGCAAGCGGCGGCGGAAGCGCTGCAGTCCGAGGGGCTGACAGTGATCGGCCACGCTGGCGACCTGTCCACGGAGGACGGTTGCCGGCAACTGATCCACGCGACGATCGAAGCCTTTGGCCAACTCGACATCCTGATCCACAACGCCGGCTGGGTGGGTTACCAAAACATCGAAGACCTCGACGTAGCGTTCCTGCAACGCGCGATGGACATCAACCTCTATGCACCGTTGTGGCTGTGCAAGCACGCCTGGCCACACCTGCTGCAATCCCGCGCGCCACGCATCATCCTCACCACCTCCGACCGAGCCATGTACGCACAGTACGAGCAGACCGGCCTGGTGGCCTATAGCGCTGGCAAGATGGCGCAACTGGGGATCATGAATGCGCTCAGCCATGAAGGGGCGCAGGCGGGGATTCGGGTCAACGCGATCTCGCCAGTGGCTAAGACTCGCATGTGGGGGGTGACCGAGGAGCCGGACGAGCTTAAGCCTGAGTGGGTGACGCCAGGTGTGCTGTTCCTCGCATCGCCGCATTGCGAGGACACGGGTTATATCCTGCGGGCCAGTAATGGCCAATTCACCGCCACGCGCTTTACCGAAAACCCCGGTGTGGATTACCCGCGTAACCTTGCACGGATCAAGGCGGGCACCGCAGAAGCCGTCGCCGCAGCCTGGGATAGCATCAAACAATCACTCCCCCTTACCTGAGAAAACCAACGATGGACCACAGCCCCGTGCGCATCACCGCCGAAGAGACCCTCTCGGACAATTGGTACCTGCTGAAAAAATACAGCTTCGACCTGCGCCGCCGCGACGGCAGTTGGCAAACCCAGACCCGCGAGGTGTACGACCGTGGCAATGGCGCGACCATCCTGTTGTACAACCGCGAGCAACGCACGGTGCTGCTGATTCGGCAGTTCCGCATGCCCACGTTCGTCAATGACTACCCCGGTTACCTGATCGAGGCTGCAGCGGGTTTACTGGACAACGCCAGCCCCGAAGAGCGCATTCGCCTGGAGGCGGAAGAAGAGACTGGTTACCGCGTGGGGCATGTGGAGAAAGTCTATGCGGCGTTCATGAGCCCGGGGTCGGTGACGGAGCGGATTCATTTTTTCATGGGTGAGTATCAGCCTGGGGATCGCGTTGGCAGCGGTGGTGGCCTGGAAGAGGAGGGCGAGGATATTGAAGTGCTGGAGCTGGGTTTTGAACAGGCGCTGGCGATGGTGCAGAGCGGGGAGATTGTGGATGGCAAGACGATTATGTTGTTGCAGCACTTGGAGCTACGGATGTTGAAGGAAGGCTGGTAGTGAGCGGGCTTGCCCCGCGCTGGGCTGCGGAGCAGCCCCAAAACTGACGACGCCGATCTATCTGAAGAAATGCATCGTCTGGATTGGGGCTGCTTCGCGGCCCAGCGCGAGCAAGCTCGCTCACTACAGGTATGGGTTGCCTTATTTGGTAAATACTGTGAATTCAAGCGTGAACAGATTCAGCCCAAGTCTGGCAAAAGTCATGTTGCTCTTGTATGTCGTTGGTTAGATCGCTTTCTTCATATGTAAAAATGTGCACTAGCTCACCTTCTGGTTGCCCAATGGTCATCTCGTATGCAACTAGCCCATTTGACATGTGTGAAGACATTCCTGAGGTATGAACGTTGATTTTTGCGCCTTTGCATAAAAAAACAATATCGTTCAAGTCGGCCCTTAATAAGCCAAAGCTGTCGTACAGGTCGAGTGCAGTATAAGTTTTCCGCATTCCATCGTTAAATAGAATATGAAGCGACGGCTTGCCTACCTCATATTCGATTAATGCGGTTTCACGCACGCCGTTTTTTATGATGGTTATTTCACGTGATTTCATGGGTACTTCCGATTGGGGTTCAATATCGTGTATCCCTTATAAGTGCCATCTTCATTGACTGGCGAGGCACCCAAAATATGTTTGGAGTCTATACGGCCTGGAATCGCGATTTCTAATTCATTTTTGTGCTTGGAGCGCGTTCCCAGCTCTTTGTTTACATATCTTCCAGGAATCCTTTTGAGGGTGTAAAGAAAACCCTCTTCAAACCCAAATCCTGAAGCAAACACTAGCGCCTGCTTTCTTGATGTCGACGTCGGGACAAAGTTGCTAGGTGGGCTGGCATTGTTTACAGAGTGCAAATAAAGATCTGTGCTTTCTCCTCTGCTCTCAAATCCTTTTTCGAATATCTCCTCGGGATCTCTTGAATCTCCACGGTATAGATAGCTTCTATTTTTTTGGGGAGTTGGGGGTGATGGGGAGTGTTCATCAACCTGTAGCTGCTCGGGTGGGTTCTCTATTTTAGATCGTTGGTTACATCCGTCTCCACCTGGACAGGTATTCAAGCCCAGCGGGTCAATCCAACCCGTAGGGTTAGGCACGTACTGATACCCGTTGATCCCACCCGCTAACTTCACCGGATCAGGTGTCAGGTAGCGACCAATATCCGGATTGTAGTAGCGATGGCGGTTGTAGTGCAGGCCACTTTCTTCGTCGAAGTATTGGCCCTGAAACCGTATTGGGTTGTCGATTTTTCCGATGTCGAGGCGGCTGATTTCGCCGTAGGCGCGGTAGTGGGCGGACCAGACGATTTCGCCGTTGGGAGTGGTAAGTTCCTGTGGGGTGCCGAGGTGGTCGAGTTGGTAATGGTGGGGCTTTGCTTCTTTGGGGCCGAAGCCTTCCAGCATTACCAGTGGGCGGAAGCTGTCGGGTTCGTAGATATAGCTGCGGTGTTTATCCTTGTGGTGTTCGGCGATGAGCTTGTCGCCTTGCCAGAAAAACTCCGTGGTGATGCCGTCGACGGTTTTGCTGATGCGACGGCCAAACGGGTCGTAGCAATAGCTGGCGCTTTGGCCGTTGGGTGTTGTGACGCCGATCAGTCGGTGTTGGCAGTCGTAGCGGTATTCGGTGACGAGTTGATCGCCTTTTCCACGCCGCTCGCGGATCAGATTGCCGAAGGCGTCATAGTCATAGTGGTTGTCGCCTTGGCTAATCAAACGATTGCCAGCGACGACATCCGGCCCCGGTCGGTCTTGCATCAGCAGATTGC
>JABXJR010000108.1_pt1 | contig 16076 bp, 22 predicted proteins | sample 7431291 | NCBI WGS metagenome assembly JABXJR01 (sample SAMN14395756, study PRJNA613071) | wetland metagenome | isolation source: water samle H3 from high-altitude wetland | place: Chile: Salar de Huasco, high-altitude wetland | collected 2015-11-10 | reverse complement strand
GGATTTGGACTACTCTTAGTCATCATATTCGTTTCATTTGCTTGGGAATTTGGCATGATTGAACCTACTTTTAAAGCTTCAATTGGTGGAGCAGAAACTATTGTACCTAATATTATGAAAACAGTTGGTAATGTTCCTTCTTCAATAGCGCGTGTTGTTGATACTGCTGTGGGTAATCCAATTAGAGATACTATGGAATCTGCATCAGTTGCTTCTGATATTTATAAAGATCGTGGTTTCAAAGAAGGTACGAAAGATATTGCATCTGGTTTTGTCGATACAGCAGCAAAGATTTTTAAAACTCCTGGCGAAGCATTGGTAAAAAAATTTGATGATGAAAAGTTAATAAAGTCTCAAGAAGGACAAATGAAAGTTAGAGACAATTTAGTTGATCTTATTTCAGAGAAACGAAAACGTGGAGAAGATACAACCCGTCTCACTAATGCTCTTGACCTTCTTATGGAAGATCAGAAAGAACTTGAATCACTTGTTGGTACAAAAGAAGATCGTTTTAATAAGGGTGTGGAAATTGCTACAAATATTGCCAAGTATCCTATCGAGAATCCTGCTGATGCAGTGCTCGCTCTTTATGGAGGTGAATCTGCAGCAGGAACTGATGCAATCAGTGCATTAGCACGGCCAGTAACGAGAACTGTTGATAATATTATTGAAACAGTGGCGAATAAAGCAAAAAATGTTGGTGTTGGTCTTGAAAAGAAATATGTTGAGGAAACTCGTAGTGGGTGGGACAAATTAGCTAATGATTATGTTGGTTCTCGAAAGAAATTAGTAACATCAAATGCTCGTGGAAAAGACGCACCAAGTTTTCTTGCCGATCGTGGTATTACTCCTGAGTCAACGGTAACTGCGGGTGAACGACAAGCTATTGCAAAACGTATTTCAGAAGAAGATACAGCACCGTTTGAAGAAGTGCTTCAAAAAACACTGGAGGAATCAAAATACAGTCAAGCTCCACAAAAAATTGCTGACATTGAAGCTAAGGCTCTTGTTTCCGTTGAAAAAGCAGATAATTTGACATTAGGACAACGAGACTCAATTAGAAAGGGACTTATAGAAGAATTTAGATTGTGGCGTGAAAAATATGGAGATACAATTGATCTTGCTCAATTAAATAAAGAAAAAAGAACGTATTGGAGTAACACAAAATTTGATGGTACTAAACCACTTCAAGGTGATATTCATTATGAAATAGGACAAGCTGCTAAGAATACCATTGAAAGTGGAATTGATGATGTCAACATTCAAGAACTTAATAATATTCTTGGTGATCATTATGATGCTGCTAAATTCCTTAATTCTATTGATGGCAAGGTAGGAAAAACAACATTTGGTCAAAAACTTAAAAAAAGTGCTGTTCGTGTGGCCTCAACAGCAATTGGTTCTAAAATAGGAGGATTGGCAGGGGGACTTACTGGTTTTGTATTGACAGATTCTATTAACATCGCTCTTTCGAAAATGTCCAATCCATTAAAGACATATTTTCTCAATAATTTAAAGAAAACAAATCCTGAAATGTATGATGAGTATGTAAAAACACTTAACTTCCTTGAGAAAGAAACTGTGGACCGTGCTTCACGACCAAAATTAGGTCCATCTGCTGCATTGGGTACAGAAAAGAATCCGATTATTACGCCAGCTCCGACTACTTATGAATCTTCTGCTGAATCAGCATTTACAACTAGAACAAACAAAACGAAGGATAGTTATAGAAGAAATTTAAAAACAGGAGAAATGGAAATTATTCCAAATCAATCACGGCCAAATTCCCAAGCAAATGAAACGAATATGATGACTAAGAGTAGTCCAAATCCCATCAATAACAGTGTATCAAGTTCTGAAAAAATGTCAATAGGTTCTGGCATGTCAAAAAAGGCTCAAATTCTTGATCAAAATGGAGGTATTAAACAGATTCAGGAAAATATTGATGATGCAAGAACTCTTTTGAAAAAGGCTAAAACAGCTGACCAGAAAAAACGTTTAGAGCAATATATCCAGAATCAAGAAGAAGACCTTAATTTTCTAAAAAATTATGGAACGTCCAATTAAATCACCATTTGCAATAAAAGAACTTGAGGCAGCAATGTCACGAGACAAGCTTATGATGCGTATCATGGCTGATTTACTTAAGATTCATAATAAATTTGTTCAAAAAGTTGAAGACCTTGATGACATTATAAAAAAGAAAGTTGGACCAAAAGGAGAACGGGGAGAACCTGGGAAAAGTATACAAGGAGAACAGGGGATAAATGGGAGACAAGGCCCTAAAGGAGAAACTCCAATCAAAGGAGTTGATTATTTTACTGCTTCAGAAATTAAAGAGATTGTCTCAAGTGTTTTCTCAATGGTTAAGGTGGAGAATGGATACACTCCTAAAAAAGGAAAAGACTATTTTACAGAATCAGAAAAAAAAGAATTTATAACGTCTATTACTAAACTTATTGAAGTTCCGAAACCAAAGAATATTGATATTGGAGAAATCATTGAAAAGGTACGAGGAAAAATAAAGACACAAGACATTATCGGTTTCAATGAAATTATTGAAATGCTTAGACGACAAATTGACGCTTCAAAGACATGGCGTGGTGGTGGAGACACAGTTGCTGCTGGAACAAACATTACTATTACAACTGATAGTAATGGAAACAAAGTTATTTCTTCAAGTGGGGGGGGTAGTTCAATAAACTTCTCTGATAGTGAAACACCTTCAGGAACTATCAATGGAGTTAACACATCATTTACTCTCGCCAATACTCCTGACCCTGCCTTATCACTTATCCTCTCTCGTAATCGGTCCATTCAGATACAGGGTGTTGATTACACATTATCAGGGAATACCATAACAACAACCACAGCTCCAGCTGGAGGAACTATCCTTCGTGCTTGGTATCGATATACATAACATGAAAAAACTTTTAATAACACTTATTATAGGATTGCTTGTCTTGCCTAACGCCGTTTCAGCACAGTATTTGGATGTTGAATTTGGGGGTACGGGAATTGGGAATCTTAAAGCCAGTTTCGTTCCTTTTGGAAATGGCACCGGTCCATTTTCTACTTCAACCGCATTATCTGTTATCAATGATCGAGTCTCAATTAAGCAATTATTTACTGGTGTACTCATCGTTGACCCTGAGGGCTATGGTGATTATGACACCATTTCCGATGCCCTCGTCGCTGCCAGTGCGGGAAATACTATTTATCTTGTGCCCGGAACACACACCGTTTCCTCATGTCAGACCATTAAAGATGGTGTGAATGTGAATGGTGCCGGACAAGGACTTGCTATTGTTTCTGGAAATGTGAATGGTTGCTTACTTCAAGCGGTTGGCGATACTGTCATTGAAAATATTTCGGTCATCAATAGCAGTGCATCAGGTAATGCCATTCTCTCGACAGGAGCGGGTTTTGATGGAAATGAAACCATATTCATTAGAAACATAGAGGCGTCTGGCCAGTTCGACACCTTCGTCAACAATGCGAACAACGCGCGAATGGTTATTGATAACGTATTTTTTAGTGATGCTGGTTACGACATTGTTGCGGGAAGTGGTCTCAATACTGTTACGGTAGTGAAAAATAGTTACGCTTCAAGTACACCAACAACACCCTCAAGAGCACGATTTGTTAACGCAACAGCCGGAACATGGTATTTGGATAATAACATAGTTGAAATGAAACGCGCTGCCGACGAAGGTCCTCTTGGCTTTGTCGCTGTTGGTCAAAACACAGTTCTTTACTCAAATAATAATCACGTTCGACTCGATGGTGGTAATCAGGAAACTTTCGGATTTGCTTTTGAACTTGGATCAGATGAGGAAACTACTAATGCGACAACGAGTTCTTACTTCGACCATATTGATTTAAAGACAACGGGAACAGCAGTACATATTCAGGGAAACTCAGGACAAGATCGAGGAATTATGAATGTCATGGGTGGAAACCTTACCTCGTATGAGAGACAATTCGCTTCTCTTAATTATCTCGAACAATCTCCAATTAAAGCAGGTTACTTTATCGCAGCATCATCTACAGCGACTTCAACTTTTGCAAATGGCATTAATCTTAGCGGCGGTTGTTTCTCTATAGCGAATGTATGTCTTGGTTCTGGAGGTGGCACCATTACTGGTTCGGGTTCATCCGGCCAAGTAACTTTTTGGGATGGGGTAAGTTCGATTAATGGTGACGGTTCATTTCTTTGGGACAACATTGGAAAGATATTAACTGCAACACATTATCTTGCCACTGGTTCCTCAACTCTACAGAATTTCACCGCAACGAACGGCACCACAACTAATGCAACTTCAACCAATATTTCTACGAGTGTTCTCTCTGTTACTGGAACAACAGCAACCTCAAGTGTCTCAACCGGTGGCCTCACAATAGGAACTATTGCAAACGGTACTGGTTTTTCAGTGCAGCAAAATTCAAGCTTAGTTTCAATTGGTACTTCTTCACCACCAACACAACGAGTATTTACCGTGGTCAGTGGTGTTTCAACATTACCAATGGTTTCATTCATTGCTTCAAACGCTGCTCGCAGTGCAGCTTTCTCTTTTGAAAACGTTGCTGATGCTAATGATGGGTGGAAAATGCAACGCGACGCCGATGGCACCTTCGACTTCCAATACAGCGCAACATATCCATTTCCAGCTACACCTGATTTTACTGCTCTAAGTTTCTTCCAAGACAATAAAGTGGCAGTTGGTACTACATCGGCTTCTGCAAAATTAAGTGTGTGGGGTAATGGTGTTGGGACAAACACCGCATTTAACGTGATTGATAGTGCCTCAACAACTAAATTTTCAATTCTCGATAACGGTCTCGTGACAGCAACGAATTTACTCATGACTGGATCAACTACTCTCCAAAACTTTACGGGAGTAAACTCAACAACGACTAATGCAACCACAACATCTCTTGCCGCAGCAACTATTTGTTTTACAGCTGATACGTGTCGGACATCGTGGCCCACAGCAAGTTCGGGAAACGTTGCGACATCAACCGGTGAAACCGCAGGAGAAATGCCATATTGGACAAGCACTAATGGAACACCCGCACTTCTTGGAAGTAGACCAACCACAACACTCACCGCCTCAACACCACTCGCCTTAAGCCAAACAATTGCTGTTCTAGGCGCTTCACCCTCAGCCCTCTCGATTGCTGATGCAGCAGCTGACGGATCAACTAAAGGTGCAGCAACATTTACTGCTGCCGATTTCAATTCATCATCAGGAAATATATCAATTGATTATACAAACGGCCAAGCTGCAAGCGCATCAAATAAAGGCTTTCTCACGTCAGCCGACTGGTCTGTCTTCAATAACAAAATCAGCTCTACCTCAATCGACACCTCAGCTGAATTAGCAGCGCTCCTCACCGACGAGACGGGAACAGCAGGTAATACCGTATTCTCTACACTCCCAACATTGCAGGGCTTCTTAAGTAACGCCTCCTCTACAATTTCTGCTCTCACCGTAACGAATGGAACAACCACAAACGCCACATCAACGAATATAAATGTCACAGGTGGTATTACCTTCGGCTCAACCCCAAGTGCTGAGATTCGTTATGACGGAACAAATATTGTTGTTGATCCCGCAATTTCTGGTTCAGGATATATTGATTCAAATGGTTCAGCTGCAAAATTTAGTAATTTAGGTCTTGCTGGCTCAAACCCTGCCGCTTCAGCTGTTGTAAATGCGTCATTCACAAGTAGCACCTTCACTCGAACATTGCTCTTTAACCAGACTTACAGTGGTACGTTAAATCCGATTACGCCATTTACGATGACTAGCTCTTATCAGGGAACTAATTCAGCACCTGTAATGCGTAATACCTTTATGACAAATATTGGAGTGTCAACCACTTCTGGTTTGATGATTGGTGTCGAGGGTCTTGGTGGGTCATCTCTTGCACAGGCTATTGCTGGTACAAAGAATTTCCTTGGTGTTGTTGGTCGACAAGGTACGTTCACGGGATCAAATACTAATGCAACACTAAATACAATTGGAGTTTACGCTGCAGCAAGCTCGACAGCAACACTTGGTTCAGGGGCAACACGTACAGATGCATCGATTTGGTCAAACGGTGATGCTGTTATCAGTTCCAATTCGAATTTCTGTCTTGAAGGTGCGGTAACCAATGAGCTTACTGCAACAATGACCTTTACAAAAGGTGATTCGTGCTTGAAATTCAATTCTGGTTCAACTGATCTGGATATTACTGTCGATAATGTCCTTGCTGCTCGATTCGATAACACCGATGTACAAATTCCTGTGTACCTGAACGTTGGTTCCACCTCTCCGTTTGCAAACATTCCAAATGAAATTGCCGACTTTCAAGGGAATCGCAACGACTATGTAGCAGTGAACATTGGAAACAGTAACGGCCTCTCAAATGCTTCTGCTGACCTTATCTTCACCAATGCGTCTTCTACATCATCTACGTATTACGCAGACACAGGTTTTAATTCTGGAAATTATAGTAATTCCGTATATGGGATCATTAACGTTCCTCATTCTCTCTATACCTTCAATCAGGATGGACCGATTACCCAAGTCACTGCGACATCATCAACAGCAGGATATATATCATGGGGTACTGGTGGGTTCTCTAATGAACGTATGCGTATTACCTCAACGGGAAATGTGGGAATCGGTACCACCTCACCACTTGCTCGTTTGAGTATTGGAGGTCATAACGCTGGCGTACCGCTTTTCCTTGTTGCCTCCTCTTCAACAGGAGTAGCAACATCAACTCTCTTCACTGTCGCCTCATCAACAGGAAATATAGGTATAGGAACATCGACACCAGGAACACTATTGTCACTCGGCAATACTGGAAATGACACAATTAATATCAGTTCAACAGCTACTTCAACATTCGGCAGTGGTATCAATATCCGAACTGGCTGTTATGCAATAAACGGTACGTGTCTCTCAACTTCAGGTGGTGGATCATCACTCTTTACTGATGGAGGAAATTTCACGTATCTCACTGCAACAGCGGATGGTCTTGCAATCGGAGGTACCAGTTCAACATCCGCCAAGTTTTCGGTTGATACTTTTGCTACAACAACGTACATCGGCAGCGGTGTGGGTACTGACGACTCAGTTATTCAATTTGGACCAAACGCAAAAGCATGGACGGCTGGTTACGATTTAACTGATGATACGTTCCGTATCTCATCAACCACCGTCCTTGGAACAAATGATGTATTTACTCTCACAAAATCACTGAATGCTGGGATTGGAACTACTACCCCATGGGGCAAGCTTTCGATTACGGGAAATAGTGGAAATTCTTTAACTCCTGTTCTTGCGGTCGCATCTTCCACAGAAGCAAAACTCTTTACAGTAAATGGTGCTGGTCATATACAAACTGGTGGGGGCACCCCAGCAGTTTCAACCTGTGGTACAAGCCCCTCGATTTCAGGCAATGACACATCGGGTACCGTGACGGTGGGTTCTGGTGTGGTTACGGCCTGTACCATTACCTTCGCCAAAACACGATCAAACACACCACGTGTTGTTGGGGTGGTCACGGGTGGAGGATTGAATATTGCTGGTGGATATTCTGCCAAAAGTACGAGTGCGGTGACATTCAGTTTCGCTGCAACAATCGGTTCTGGAACGTTCGATTATCTAATAATTGAGTAACAACATGAAAAAGAAATTAATAGCAATAACAGGTGCAATAGTGATTCTTGGTTCTTTGACTTTTGGTGTGCAAAGTTCTTTGGGTCAATCAGGTATTCCAAAAGAAGCAGTTGACGCTGCGATTGCCGCTGAAAAAATAAAAATTCGTAACATTATCGGTGCTGCCAACGATGCAATGGTCATGCTTGAGCAAGCAGAGGCGGAGGTTGATCCAAACAATCCTTTTCCTTCATCGCTTGTTTCAAATGGTGACTACACACAGTTTGTGAATGTGTATGCTCCCATTTATGGTGGCCTCACAACAAAGATCAAAGAAAAAGCAAATCTTCTTCCATAAATGAAAAAACTCATCGTCTACAGTCTCATAGGGCTTATTGTAGCGATGAATGCGCAACATGCTTATGCGTCACGCCTTAATACGATTGGGTTTGAGATGAACTCCATAACTGATGGTGTCGAGTGCGAGATTGTGGCAGCTAGTGGCGCCTCTACTACAACTGACGCCTATTCGGGAAATTTGGCATGGTCAGCTTCCACTGCAAATGGATATTGTTTTATTTATATCGATTACTCCAGCGAAACAACCGCCACAACAACTGTTTCCATGAGATTTAAGTACAGTTCAGATGGAAGCAGTGTTACACCACTACTTGAGTTTGGTGACACAGGTATATCAAATGTCAGCAACATTTCTCTTACTACAAATGATGCGCTTCGATTGCGAAAAGCAGACTTTACAACAGTAGGTTCTGACTTTTCAATTCTTGCTTATAAAAACAAATGGATAGTGGCACAACTTCAACAAGGACCGACACAGATTATTGGTCGCGTCTGTGTGCTACAGACTCCTTGTAAAGACTCTGACTTTACCACATTCGCGTCGGGTACAAACTCTGCAAACGCAGGTGTGGCAATAGCTCTTGCAGGCCTCATTGGTTCCTCACCAGCTGCGGCGCTCAAATGGGATGATGTAAAACTTAATATTGCTACTGGCGCAAGTGATTCAGTTGATCCACAACAAAGCTGGCCAAATGATGGGTATGTAGCATATATCCGTCCTAACGGTGCAGGAGATTCTAACCAATGGCAAAAATCTGATGGTAGTGCGGGGAGTTCTACAAACTGGCAAGAAGTTGACGAGGTTCCGGTAGATGACGGTACGACATTACTTGAATCAAACACAGCGGATGATTCAGATTATTACAACATGTCGAGTCCTACGCTCCAGTCATCGACTACAGTGAACGCAATTAATTTCAACGTACGATTTGTAAATGAAAGTCAGCCGGTATTTGCAGATTTCTGCCAGATACAAATTCAAGCAAAAGCATCCACAGGGGGTACCGCGACCACGAGTGCTGCGATTGATGTGGCTGATAATTCAACCTGGTTTACGAACCACGAGACAGCTCCTATTCTCCCTCCTTTAACGCTCTACAAGGATCCTGATGGAAATGCCTGGACCACAGGAACCTTGCAGTCGATGCAGGCAGGTATTTTGCATGTGAATGAGGGATGTAATCAGCTGCCAAATGTAACAGCACTATGGGCGGTAGTTGATTATGAAACCAGGTCAACACCTGGACTCATTATCAATGTGGGAAAGTTGAACCCCAATAGTGGGAGAATTATTATTAATCCGTGATGAGAATGAACGACAATCAAAAAGACCATGACTTACTCATAGAACTTCGGGCAGATGTCAGAAATCTATGTATTGAAGTGAAGGAATTAAAAGATAATATAGTTTCGAGGATTGACTACCTTGAGAAAGAAAAGATGGAAAAAGAAGAAGCTACAGCACTCTATAACGATCATGAAGATAGAATCCGAAATATTGAAAGGAATAAACCAGCAGTGTTAACAGGATCTATTGCCGGTGGAACTGCTGGAGCGGGGGCAATTATTTATGCAATCGTTGAAATCATAAGAAACTTATGAATGAAAAACTTGCAAAGCAATTAGCATTGTTTCAGCAACTGGTTATTTTATATACGAAACTTATGAATGCAAATTCAGAAAGACTTTATGAAGCAGCTATTGCAGTTTTAGGAACTGATGCATCACCTAAAGATTTAGTGAATGATGATGTTGGTTGTGCAGAAACTGTTACTAACATTATCAAAAAAGTAATCTTTTATTTTCCTATTATTACAGGAACCTGGACACTTCAAGAAGAATTAAAGAAAAGCAAACTTTTTAAAGAAATATTTAAACCAGAAAAAGGAGTCATTATTATATGCGCCACAGCTACGGGAAATAACACTATGCCGGGGCATGTGGGAATCATTGGAGAGTTTAACGGAGCAGAATGGAATATTATGTCGAATGATTCAAAGACAGGGAAATTTTTAAAAAATTATACGACAAGTTCTTGGGGTATACGATATGTTCAAAAGGGAGGATTTACTAATCGTTATTTTAAACTTATATGAAAGAAGAATTTATCCCACATAATTTCATCTATCCTGAGATAGCCGACACAACGTATCACTTCGGGTCAAAACAATTAGAAGGCACACCACTCCGTGCAGATGGTGATTGGCGTAAATATCTTCCTCCTAAGGAATACCAGAACAAAAATGGTGTTGAAAGTTCAGCGTGTTATAAAGAAGCACAACAACATACGATTGCTACATTACTTGAAGAACAGTTTGACATAAAAGATGAAAACTTTTCAGGACGTTTTAATGATCAAGAAGGAGCAACACCCTTAGGTGGTGACCCTCTTAAAGCCGCTGATTCATTTCGTCATGATGGACTCATTCCTGAATCACTATTGCCATTCTCAGATGACATTACATCGTGGAAAGAATTTAATAGTTTTAAAGGTGGTAATGAAGTTCAGTGTGTTATCGCAGGAAAAGAGTGGCTTAAAAAATGGGAGCCAAAGTATGATGTGGTGTTTACACGATACGAATCAGTTGAATCTAAATATGAAAAAGCTCGTAAGGCATTAAAGTATTCTCCACTCCCCGTCAGTGTCTATGCATGGGTGAAAAATGAAAAAGGACTCTACGTAAAGCCAAAAGGAAAGAGTGACACTCATCTTGTTGAACTGGTCTATATTGACGATAAAGGTCATGCGTATGTATGGGATACCTATGATCCGTGTCTTAAAAAACTTGATCCCTATTTTAACTTTGATTTTGGTATGCGCTGGTCAATTGAGAAACGAACAACTCCTCTCACGAATAATAATTGGATTATAGAACTCATCATAAAATTAATGAAGGAACTAAAACAGCTGGGGAAAACGCTCGGTTTCGTACATTAGCACATGGTATAATTAATACGGTTAATTTCTGATAAATCAACCGGATCCACGGCCATTCAGTCACGGCTTGGTGGTTCGTGAGGGGGCAAAAAGACACTTGAGACAAAAACTTTTTTATTCTAAAGACTCATCGTCTAAGAAGCACCTGGTTGATTTAGTGGGCATTAACCCACTGAAATATATATGAATACACATCGAAAATATGGTGCCTTAAGTTCATCGGAGGATCCACAGAAATTGGCAGATACAGTAAAGGGAATTCTTCTTGGTGGCTCTGTGCTTGTTATTTATATCGCGAGTAAATTTGGCATCTTACTTACTGATGCTGACATTACAGCTTTTGCAACACAGATTGGTACATTTATCTCTGTTGCATGGACTTTATATGGCCTCTTTAAGAAAGCAACAGTAAAAATTGCTGGTAAGGTTTAATAGACTACTATTTTACCTATTATTGGAACGCTTATTGGCTCGGTGGTAGCTTCTTCTCCCATATCTGTGCCAGTAAATATAGAACCGCCCATAGCCCTCGTAAGGGGTGTTTATGATCATTTAGAACCTTTACCAATACAAGAACCTCCAAAGGAATTAACAATCGAAGAAAAGATACGGTTTGCAGCAGCATATTATAATTATGATCCTGATAGAGCAGTGGCTATAGCAAAGGCGGAAAGTAATCTACTTCCTGATGCACGAAATAATAAAAGTACTGCAAGTGGTTTATATCAATTTATAAATTCTACCTTTGAAGATTATTGTATAGATAAATATACATTAGCGACATCTTCTGATATGAAAAATGATCCTGATATTCAAATTGAATGTGCGATGAAAATGTTAAGTGAAGGAGGAGAAAATCATTGGGATGAAAGTAGACACGTATGGGGATCATCAAAAAAATAATCTTTTTAAGATTAGCTCCTTTTTATCTTGGCGTTGGTTTATTTTTTCAATTTACCTGGGAATGGTGGCAAGATTTGTGGTAAAAAAATCCACGGGCCAGAGGGCACCCGTGGTTGAGGAGGAGATTTTCGTGTGGGCATTGCTAGTCCTTGGACGCATTGCTCCCTTGTTTCCTTCCTCGTTAGTCGCAGTCGTGGCGACAATCTTCGCAGAGTCTGCAATGGTGAGCGTGCTGCTTCAGTGGTACGATGGTGTCCCCTACCCGAAAGTGCGGCATCGGTGTCTCATGGGACAGTTGTAGAGCTTCTTCGCAGAAGAACTGCGTCCAATCGGCAAGACGTTGCCCCGCCTTCCACTGTGAGTGTGCGACGTTCGGGAAAACCTCGACAGGACACATTGCTGCGGCCATGAGGAACACTTCATTCTCGGTCACCTCCAATGATTTTGCTGTTTCCGTGATGAGACACATCGTGGTCTCCTTGTACTGACCGCATATATTATACCATATTTCATAACTCCAAAAAAGGAAGGACATCCAGTATAAGCGACGCAATGATCATTAACTGTGCAAACACTGCTATCGACACCAACCAGGTATCCTGCCTTTTCTAAAGTCATATCACCTTAGTTTACAATTGAAATTACTCTGGTTTACAATTGAATTATACAACAACCAGCAACTTTCTTGAAATATCCTCATACATATTTCCTATTGAATGTGCGAGAAACTCCTGGGTATCAGCGTTATAAGGAATGTTGTTAAACTGCCATATTCTTATAATAACGTGCACTATTTCGTGAATAAGTGTCCCTTGTTGTTTTATTGTCCATTGAAAATCTGGTAAAAACAATATTCTTTCAGTCTTTCCTTTTTCAGAAGTAAACTGTGAAACCCATCCTTGAAAATCATCGAAGTTCTTACACTCCAAATCTTTTACCTTGTTTTTATTAAGCCATTTCTCATAATCCTTTGCGGTGTGGTTGAGTAACACATGAACTCTTTGTTGGAAAATACTGTCATATACCCTGAAATATCTCTTGGGGATTAGGTCTGGGATGGTCTTTATTATCTTTTTCTTTGGTTGATTCATGTTTTTAAAATATCACCTCACATTCGACTACCCACACACTGTTTGTTTTGCTATCTTTTCCTCCTGTATAGAGTAAACTTGCTGTCGTTAACCATTTTTCAGTTGGTTGTTTCAAGGTTACTTGGAGTAGATTGTTATCACTTCCTATAAGTGCCCATGCTTTATGCTTCGATTTCATGAATATCTATATTTAACTTTTCACACTCTTTTCTAAAGTCTTCTTCTGTGCCGTACCACTTTACGATAAAATCCCCACATTGGTCTGGCTTTGATTTGTAACCCATATCTATTGTTCCGGCAAAACCCATTTCATCACTAAAAGTTCCATTTCTTACAATAAGACCGGTAAAGACGGGATAAGAGTCGTAGTATTCTTCATCGTAAGGATCGTACCGTTTGTCATAGCGGTCAAATTCAAAGATAACTTTATCGTCTGTAGATATTATCTTCATAAATTACTCTTTAATGTTGATAAACGGGATTTAATTTCCTCCAGTACCTTATTATGGCCAATTGATTCATGGGCTTTAAAATCGGCAATCCTTATTGGTTCCGGCAGTAACAATTCCCTCTCCCTCTCACTGAATGGTGTGGTGGACATGGTTAGTTTAATCACAAATTGTTTTATTACTCATTACGTAATTTAATGTGTTTTCAAACTTATCAAACCAATTTGCACCCTCGTTCTGGCACCTGTCCTCTTTCAAAAAGGCGATTTCCTGAGCTAAAATTAGTAATAAATCTTTCAATGTTATTTCTTCTTTCATATCCTTATTCAATAAGCTGATAATTATTCCTCATTGAGGAGGGAGAGAACTCTATCAAGAGCATCATTATATCCTTCACGCCAAACATTTGCATCAGAGTCTTTATAAGTTGCTGGTTCTGTGGGGAAGCGTCTCTTTTTTTCCTCAACCCGCTTCCTCAAACTCTCTTTATAGGAATCGAGTTGGGAGAGCATAAACTCTTCTACGGCATCCCATGAAATAACACTGGCGTCACAATGGTTAGTAGTATCTGGTATCCAAAACCCCGAATCACCATTATCGTAATTTCCAAACTTCTTTCTAAACTCCTCCCCCATCTTCTCTTTTTGTGTGTTCATGGGTTATTTAATCTCCATTATTTTCTAATCCACACTTCTCACAATATTCAACCCACTCGTAACTTGATGCCTCTGTGGGGTCTCCACCTACTTGTCGGCCAATATATTTATGTTCACAGTTAGTTTGTTCTTCCATATTATTACTCTTTATTACTAACGGTTTCTTGGGTGAGGAGGTGGGAATGCTCAAATTTGTTTCCAATTACTTCGAACTTATCTATGTAAACCCCCAAGCCATTAAAATAGCTATCTTTGTCATCAGTTCCTAACCTCCAGCCAGCCCCTAGGTTGTACCAGACAACCTCTCTCACTTTTCCATCTTCACATTTTAGAAAATCATTTTCATATATTTCCTTCCCATTACGGTCAAGGAGTCCGGTTGATTCAACAATAATTTCAGCATTGGTGACATCTCTTTGAATCCTTGGGTCACGGGCAAGTCTTTTTAAGTCAAAGTATGCCCACATCTTATCTTTCTCAACCCAACATCTGTATTTGTGTGTTCTCATGGTTTCTTTATTAAGCTATAAGTTAATATCGTAGAATTTTATGAGTGCATCGTTCACTTCAAGCATTTCATCATTGAGCTTTCTTGTGAGATTTTTCCCGGTAATTACCAGAACTTGGGCGGCAAACAAGGCTAATATTTTCGCCAAATCCTTGTTGCCTTTTGCAAATTCATCTATTGCTTTATTTATTTCTTCTTTCATCACTTTGTAATTAAGTTATTAAGCCAACTCACCGCTTCGTCGAAGCCTTGGGTAAGGTTGATTTCGTGGAACTGAAGAGCTTGATATATGTATTCGGGATGCTCTGCACCAAAACCTGCATCACAGTCATTTTTTGTTTTATGTTCAGTTAAGCATGCCATGCAGATAGTTCTATTCCACCCACATGCTTTTCCTAAGCTCTGCCAGAAGAGAGGGTCACATACGACTGCATATGCACAAGTCACACTCTGATGTCCCAAACCTTCATGCCATGCTCTATGATGATTTTGGTAACCAGCTTCTACCGCTTTTTTAATGATGTTCTCCATTGCTTTATAAGACTAGGGTTAAAAATTGTGTCTGATACCAAAATTAGAATGCTCTTTGTTATATTTTTTTCTACCCCAAAAACCGATATACCACCCGCTCGGACATCTATATTTTTTCATCAAATTCTCTTTTCCTGTTTTCTCGTTGTACTTAGGAAATCCATATCTTTCTGCTGATACAATATCGAAGTAGAGTTTTGTTCCGCATTTTTCACAATACTTTTCTTCAATTTCCTTTTCCATGGTTATTTCTTAAATTTCTTAATGAATGCCATATCAACGAATCCAATTGCAAATAATAAAATTGTAGTCGCTAAAAAAATCCAAAGCCCCATAAAACACCCGGATACAATACCGAAGAAAATATCACCGTAAAGATTAATTTTGAAGTAACCAATTATTCCACCCACAGTTATGAATATAAGAGCGGCAAGAATGAAAAGAGCAAAGGAAAAATCATCATCATCTGTGTCTGTTTTATATTCATAACTACAATGGGCACATATTTCTTTTTTATTCTCAAGATTCTTGCAACTTGGGCAACGATCTGACTCCCTCGATGCAGGAATATATAATGGTGTAATTATTGGGTACATAGTTATTTCTTCTTAGGGTTAAGTTTCTTTCTCTTGTTAGTGGTTAAGGGGAAGGAGATTGTTATAACTTACTTTCTATATCGGCAAGTTTTTGCTCAAGGGCGCGTTTCTCTCGAAGAAGTTTCGAGTTTGTTCTTTGGTATTCTAACCACTTACCCATAGCTCTTTTTGTTGCCTCAAATCCATGAGCACTTACAACTTTCTCGATACCTAATGCTTTCCAAATTTGATGATTCTGTTTCTTAATTACTTCTGCTTTCTTTTCTCGATGTGTTTTCATATTTTTGTTTGTTAATTTTTTAAGTACCCCTTCACCTGCTTTGTTTTATTGGTTTTGGGGTAGAAAAAAATATAACAAAGAGCATTCTAATTTTGGTATCAGACAC
>JABXJR010000107.1_pt1 | contig 16082 bp, 10 predicted proteins | sample 7431291 | NCBI WGS metagenome assembly JABXJR01 (sample SAMN14395756, study PRJNA613071) | wetland metagenome | isolation source: water samle H3 from high-altitude wetland | place: Chile: Salar de Huasco, high-altitude wetland | collected 2015-11-10 | reverse complement strand
ACACGTTAGAGAAGTTTGCAGCAGGCTATGGTAAAATGACCGTGGATGATGGTATAGGCTATGTGAACATGGACTATTACAGGGCGTACTTGATTAGTATGGGCAACTGGCCACAAGAGGCAGAGTATCACTACCAATGGGAGAAGCTGTATTACAAAAAGTTCTTCCAAGAATTGCCTTTAAATAACACAGATAAGACCATGCTGTTAAAGGGGATGATGTACACAGAGGAAGAATACTTTAAGAAGGCTACGCCAAGTGGGTACTACCAAGTGTCTATGAAGCTATCTTTTTATGGCCCAGAGACTGTGACTGGCTATCCTATCTTTGATAAGTTCTCTTTGTTTCCACTTACGCCGTCCGTGGTGTATGGAACTAAGCTCCAAAAGATGATGGAGTTTATGATGCAAGAGAACTACGCCTACAACAAGAGTGATAGTGGCACTAAGGTAACTAAGGGCACTAAGGCTAATCAAGGCAGGTTTGGTACAGTAAAGTTCTATGACAATCGTCAACCAGCCACTAACAGAGCAGGGTTTAGAGAGGACGTAAGAGCCAAGGCATACCAGCTAGACGTAAGGTACTTGAAGGAACAGCTAAGGACTGACCCTAAGCCTAAAGAAGAGAACATCTATGGCTCACAGTTTAGGAAGCTCATTATGTCTGACATTTTCCAATATGGTGTACCTAGAGACTTAGTGCCTACGACCAAGAGTGAGAGAAAGAAGTTTTTTGAGTTAATAGGAGTTAAAGAAGCTAAGTTCAACAAGCTCAGTCCAATAGAGAAGTCTAAGGTACTCAAGGAAGCATACAAGGATATGCCTCCTACGCCTATGCACCAAAGAATGATAGACTACAAGGCCTTGTTAAGCCAACAAATAGATGAGGAAAGGAACAAGCTGTTTATAGACTTAGGCATTAGGGAAACTGATGAGGGCTTTGAGTTCTATGACATAGGCAAGACTATGAAAGTCTTAGAGCGTAGCGTACAAGAGAGGTCTGATGCCTTAAAGGAGTTTATCCAGCTTAACCGTAATGAGAACACTTTAGTTGTGCCATTTGAGGCTGCACCTACTAGACAGGCGTTTCAGAACATCATTACAGGCATGGTGAGAAAAAGGCTTGTCAAGGTAAAAGTGAATGGGGGGCAAATGATTCAAGTGCCTTCTACGGGGTTTGAGGCAGACAGCTATATTTGGGCGACTGAAAACTACGTGGAGGAAGGTGTCTCTCGTACAGGGCTTAGGTTCTATCAAGAGAAAGACGGTAAAGTCTTACCTGCACAGGCTAAAATCCCTATGACGAAGCAGTGGCAAGGATTACTTAGACGGCCTGACGTAAAAGAAGAGTACAACAGAATCAAGGAAGATGGTGGCACTATCTTAGATGCCCTGAACAACTTGATTAAGGATGAGCAATGGATGTCTGCTAACAAACGCTTAGTTACGTTTATTGCCTACCGTATTCCTACGCAAGGGATTTCTTCTATGGACGTGTTTGAGGTAGGCGAGTTTCTTTCACCTAGGGCAGGGAAGTCTATTGTCACGCCTTTAGAGATAGTGGCTAAGTCTGGTGCTGACTATGACATTGATAAGTTAAGTGTACTATTTCCTAACATTACGCAAGACGGCCTGTATGTAGAAAACCCTTTACCTTTTGACAAGGCTAGATACAAAGAGCTAGTTACCTTGTCTAAAGAGTTAGTTGCACAAATCAAAATTGCCAAAGACAGTAAAGTAGAGTACAAGAAAGAGCTTGAACTGCTTAAAACCTTGGCTGAAAGTGAGAACCAAGAGGCGTTTGATAAGAAAGTTGCAGAGCTTAAAACCCTAAACAAGTCTTTGGCAGCCGTCTATGAGCAGTATAACCAAGCCCAGACAGAGCTTAGGTGGCTTAGAGTAGACAGGGCAGGTGCGTCTGCGGATGTCCAAAACAAGATGCTTCAAGTCCTCCAAGACCAAATCTTAGACATTAATAACTTACACCAGTTGTTAACTCCTTTGACTACGTTGGACATTAAGCCAGCGTTAGTAGTCAATGGGATAGACTGGTTTAAGAACATTAATGACCCACAAAAGTCAGAGATTTACCAGTTTGGCAAGAACCTACAAAAGAGGACCGCACTACTGGTGGGGCCACAACTTCTAGGAATTGCAGCGGTGTCTACTACGTTTAATCAACTCTACCAAGCAGGTGGGTTTAGGATTAGGCAAATAGACACGCCTCTACTTACAGAGACAGAAAGGCTAGGAATGTTAGATGGTGAGTGGCTTAACTTAGATAACCAGTTTACCGTAGATAACGTCCTCAAGTCAGACTTGTATAACCAGTATGTGAACGCCACGGTAGATGCTGCTAATGATGACTATATCGGGTACGCTAACTTTACTAGGACAACGATGCCTGTGGTCATGTGGCAAATCTTAATGGGTGTCCCATCTAAAAGAATCCATGACTTAATTCACATCAAGAGCATTAGAGAGTATTCTAACGCCACGGGTGAAACTAAAAGAAGGCTGCTAGATACATATAGGGCTAACCTTATTGCGAAGGTTGTAGGAGATAACTCTAAGAGAGTGACCAAAGAAGAGCTAGAGGCCATAGGGACAGCAGAAGCCCTTGACTTAATCTCTTTACTGTTCTATGACACGGTAGGGACTGACATGATTAACCTTGACACGCGTAAGAATAATGACAACACGTACTGGGAGCTTAAAAAGCAGCATGATGCACTCAAAGTCTTCATAGAGTTAGAGGTACAGTCACAAGATATTTTTAAGATTCAACAAGCCTTAAACTTTGATACTGCGCCTGTTAAGACACCTATTGAGGCGTTTATGTACACTAAAAAAATCATAGAGGCAAGGCAGACGTTTGTTGACCCTGCGTTTATAGACAGGATAATTTCAGACTCTGTGATTAGCCCCTTTAACATGGTGAATGACTACTTAGATATAATGCAGCAGTTAATGCCTGTAATCTTTGATGATAAGTTTATGACCCAGCTTGCTATTACCAGAATACCCAAAGAAGTAGACAAAGATGCGTTTTACAGAAAAGCCACCAATGACTTCCTTGAGTTCTTGATTAAGATTAGAGGCAGTGTAGAAGGACTTACGCTAGGTCAGTGGGGCTTGAATGAGCTCCAAACTAAGCTCACAACTTTCCTCCTTGAAAACCCTAAGTTTAAAGAGCTAGAGTTCTTTAAGGACTTGTCAGCAGGAATTGCCAAAGACGGAAGGCCGTTCTTGAAGCTAAGTAGGAACATGGAAGATAAAGACTATGTGAACTTATACACACAAGAGCTTAAACTAGCCGCTGAAATAGACTTTGACTTTGTACAACGCTTAGTCCTAACAGGGTTTTTGCAGACAGGGTTTAACAAGACCTACTACTCATGGGCTGATATTATCCCTACGTCTATGTTGTCAGATACCCTACTTCCGTTAGTAACACAGCCACCTACGGACGCAGAAATACTCACGTTCTTTAATGAGTTTGCTAAGAACAACATGGCGTTTATGAAAGTGCCTGTTGAGGAAGGCTCACCCGTGGACAGGTCTTACAAGTACGCGAACCCTACGTTTGTAGAAGGACAAGTAGTGGATAGGTTTAACCCTTTGGTTGAAGCTGGTGTACAGGCTACAAACCCTTCTAGCAAAGCATACTTATGGATGGCTAACGTGGCTAACAAAGTGATTGACTACCAAAATGGGTTTAGTCAGGCGTTTATGAATGACAGCCAGTTTGAGCCAGGAGACATAGTGATGGTCACGGGACATAAGAAAGTAAAGGATGAAGTTCAAAGTAACAACCAGCTTACTAGGTACACAGACAGAATTGACCTAGCCCTAGAGTTAGGTGCGACAATCTTAGTTGCCAAGCCCAACGTAGGCCATACTGCTAACATCCAGAAACACTTAAAGGATGTCCCTAGAGTAGATAAAGGCTTGTATTGGGAGTACAGTAACGCTACTCCAGCAACCCGTGACATATCGTCACAGTTTGGTAACGACCCTTTAAACGTGGAGTTTGGAGCATTTGCAGAGATTAGTGTACTAGATGAGTCTTCTAACCCTAATGAAGTAGTTTTTACTTTACAAGCAGAGTCCGTGGTGACTAAAAACCTACCTACTATTAGAAAATGGGAAGCCAATAAGTCTATTAACCAAGACACTTTGTATAAAAAAATACAGGAGTTAGGTGTTCCCAAAGAGCAGCTTGAACTACTTAGAGGTAGTGATGGTAATACTGTAGCAGAGAAGTTAATTTCTTTTATAGATAATTATGACTTTAGTGTTGAAATTAATACTACTAAAGAGTCAAAGGGCTTAGATAAACAGCCTTTAATAGACCAAGACGTAGAATTTACTATAGATGAAATTAGATATAAAGCAAAGACAGATGTGGTCTTTGACGAAGATGGGGGTTTTGCAATGACAACTTACTTTAAAAACAATATTGAAATTTCTGCACAAGAGTATCTTAAAGCTAAAGAAGATGCAGCAAATAAAGGAATTAATACTTCTTACTACTCTAACCTAACTGTTCCTGGTGGTACTAACTACACGGAAAATGAAATAAGCACTCCTGAGATTGTACCTAGTATTAAAGGCCACGCGCAGTTTAGTACTAATAATGGTATTGGTTGGTTTAGAAGTGACGACAAAGTTGTTAATACAGAAGATTATGAAAGAAGAAAAGAAGAAGTTACTAATAAGATAGAGGAGACTTATGGAACTCTTGAAGGACAAACTATTGATTATTCTGGATTAGAAGCATCTACAACAAGACGTATCTTAGAAGTGCAGTCAGACTTGTTCCAAAAGGGTAGAGATAAAGAGTTTTTAACTAATGTTGATGACAAAAAAGTAATTAACTTTAGTGACAAATACGCAGACTATTCTATTTACGGAGACTCTATTACTGTTAAGCATGATAGTGGTTATGTAGAAACATTTGACTTTAAAGAGCTGACTGGCAGAGAAGATGAACAGATAATTAGAGAAAAGATTAAGGATTACCAAAAAAGTAGTTCTTTAAACAAAGCTGAAAACCAATTCCTACAACTTCTAAACAAAGACAATAATTGGGTTACTTTTTTTATTAAAAGCATTCTCCAAGATTCCGCTAAGAAAGGGTATGAAAAAGTATTGTTCCCAAAAGGAGATACTGCAAGTAAAATTGAAGGTCATACTACTTTAGAAGAGTTTAAGAAGCAAAAAGAAGATAGAATTAAAGAGCTTGAAGAAGAAAAAATAAAAAGAAGTAAGATTAAGTTTAGTGTAGTAAGTTTACAAGAAGCGGGGATGACTAGACAAACATCAATTTTAATTGAAGGAGACTATATTTTAAGAACAATAAGTGCTAACGGAAGCTCTGGTTATTCTTATATGGAATCTGGTTCAAAAGAAACAGTTGAAAGATTAAAAAAAGAAAAAGAAAATGAATTTGATATAGAGATAGCTCAACTAAAAGCAGAACTTGAAAGAGTAGAAACAGAAGGGCTTGCTGCTTTAAAGCCTATCTATAACTTCTATGAAAATGTTGTAGGTAATATTTTAAAGAAGCAGTTTAAAACCCAAATTAAAGAAGTTACTGATGAGTATGGTAATAGTTGGATTGAAGTAGTGTTACCTAGTAGGGTTGCTAAGATAGAAAACCAAGAGTTTGGGGCATTTGCGGAGATTGAACTAAAATCTTTTTTACAAGAAAAATTAGAATCGTTATACCCAGAAATTCAACTAACAATTACTAATAATCCTGTATGGGAGAATAATAATGTTGTTAATCAAGTCTTAGAAAACGAGATGGGAGAGTCATACTGGAAAGATGTTTATTCTAATGCAAGACTTTCTAATGCTCAAGAGTTTAGAAATGTGAGTATTCCATCTGTGAGTAATAAGTACAAACCTGATTATGAACATTTGTATCACGGCACTAATACTTACCAAATAGATGACCAAGGAAACTTAATTTTTGTACCTTCAAGCAACTTTGGTAACAAAACATTGTCTGTGTCTTTTACTCAAATTCCAGTAGTGGCACAGGATTATATGCTACGAAAAAGGGGTAACATTATTATTAAAGTGAAGAATGACGCCTTAGGAAGTGACTTTACTGTTGAATCAGCAGAAGAAATAGCTGTTAACAGTGATAAAACATTGGTAATTCCTAAAGGTAAGTACGAGATAATAGTAGTCCCTACTTTGGCTGAGAGGATGCGTAACAAGACAGAACAAAAGGTATATGAGTTAGCGAAAGAGTTAGAGCAAAATGCTGAGTCTGATTTAATGCTACTAAGTGCCATTTATGCTAATAAAGTTAATGCAGCTAACTTTTCCGAATACCAAGAGTATGAAAGTGATACATTAAAAGAACAAGCTCCTGATTGGTATGTACCAGATGAATACTTAAACAGTAGAGCCGCAAATAGAGTGTATGCTACACTTCAAAATAAGATTACAAAAAAGTGGGCTATTGAAAACCTATCTAACTATCTGATTAATCAGATTAAGAAAACAGGGATAATAAACCCATCTATAGTAACTGCTTTAAATAACATAGCAAAATATGGTCTTACTGGCTCTCCTCACGAGTCTACTTTGTTTAATGAGCTTTTAGAAGAATTAAACCTAAGTAATGAAGCGTATAAAGATTTTATTTTAAGCATTGAAAGCAATATATCAAAGGCTGGGGCAGATGCTTTATCTTTCTACAATTCAACAGAACAAGTAGAAAAAAGAGCAGAGCAAAAGAGAATAGATGACATAAACTTACAAAAATGGTTGGATACTTTACCACCTGTAAAAGTTGATGACCCTGATGATTTACCGTATCAGAAAGTAAATGGTAAAATTGTTGGACAAGCAAATATTAAAGCTGCTACTATTTTAATAGACGCAGTTAATCAGCAGTATTAGCAGGTGTACCTACGCCATAGTTGCCTGTGTTCCCTGCTGCTGCAAAGGTATATACACCAGCCTTTTTAAGTAGGGTAGTCATCCTTTCCATCTCCACAGAAGTACCAGATGCACCTAGAGAAAAGTTAGCAAACACCGCACTATAGCCCCGTTGGTATAAAAGAGGTGCTACCTTAGCAATGTACTCACCAGAAGAATAAATCTGGCCAAAAGAACCAGAGCCTTCATTTCTAAGGGCCTTGACTACTGCAAAGTCTATGTTTCCCGCCTTTACATAGTCATATAACAGGCCTTCTTGCTTAGAGACAATAATCCCTAAACAGTGAATCCCGTGACCATTCACGTCAGAAAGAACACTTTCTCCAGTAAAAGACTTATCATACTCTGGACAATAGCCTTCTTTTAAGTCAGGGTGTGTAATCTTTCCTTCTGTATCTACTACAAAAATAAAGATTTTATGGTCTGACTTTACGTAAGGGAAGTTATACTTTTTCTTAGCGTAATTCTGGCTACTGGCATCATAGGCCATTGGAATAGTCTCAATGGGGTCAATCACTACGTCATTGCCAGGGGTGTACTTTAAGATATACCACTTGTCTAACGCAGCTTGGTACTTCGCCTCATAGTCATCAGGAACCTGGGCCTGCAAAGAGAAAAAGCCCCCTAGTAAAAGAAGGCCTAAGAGATACTTGTTCATGTTACTTGTTTAAGAAGTGGTAACCCATGTTGCCGCCTTGAATCCCCGCAGCCAAGCTCATAGCAGTGTTCAAGTCAAACACGCCTAGAATACCTAGCAACAAAATAAAAGCAGTAGACACTTGAGAGATAAAGTTAGGACTAGACCTAAATGACCAGTCAACCCCGTCTTTCTTAATCTTAGTGATTACTTTAATGACAGGTACTAAAAAGTTAGGCACAAGCGTCACCATGAGGCTAATCAAGTTAGTCTGGTTTACAATCCCATCTATAATGTCATTAGCGGCATCAGGAGGGACAGGTACGCCTTGTACGGCAATAAAAGAAAACACTAGCGTAAACAAACTTGTGAAAAAATTCACACTATCAGCACGGTTCTTTTCCATGATTAAAGGTTTAAATAAGTGATTTGAACTTGGTCTCCGTTGTTAAACGTATAGCCTGTCACAGTGACGTTAGTGCCAGCAACTGTAAACAAGCTATTAGGAAGTCGTTGGCCTCCAATAAATAAGGCCACGGTGTTAGGGTGTGTAGGGGCAATCACCAGTGCAATCACTTGGCTTGTGCCATTCATTGTAAACTCTTGTGAAAAAGCAGCAATGTTAGCACCACCACAAATACAGTCACCTGTATACGTCAGGTCACAAGGGTCTACAAAAGGAATCCTAAGTTGCTTGAGGATTCTAACTACCCAGCTATAAAAAGTATCTTGGTTCATTGTTTAGGTGTTAAGTTGGTAATCTCTAACTGAATTTTTAGTTTTTCTAGCTCAAATAGCCGCTCTTTGTGACGCATTTCTTGGCGCATTGTAATGATTTTAAACACAACAGGAATGACCGCAGTAAATGTTAATCCTATCACAGCTACCATGTTGTCAAAAAACCAGTCTGCCATGATAGCAGCAATAGAACTCATCATTGCTAGTGGATGCCAGACAGTGTCCTTGCTCCATAAAAATAGTGAATCCTTCATTATACGCTACCAATTACAAAGCATCTGACAGTGACTACTGCATTGGATGCAGGGACGTTAAACTCTATCTCTTCTTCTTGTGTAGTGCCCCTAGCAACTGTGAAAGGCACACGTTGGCCATTTACAATCACAACCCAGTTAAAGCTAGTAATACCAGCCAATGGATATTTCTTAGCACTTGCAATAGGATTAGCCATTACAGAGACTTGTCTAGGATATGTTTCAGCAGGGTTAAGCGTAATTGATGTAGACAAACAGTTGCTTATACCGTGATTACCTACTGTTGTAGTGCCTTGGCTAGTTGTTCCAAACGCAGTAATAGTCCCAATGTAAGTAATCCCTGGTAAAAGCTGATAGCCAGTAATAATCTCTGTGTGTAGCTTGTTGTTACCAAAGTGCTGCAAACCATTCAAAGCATCATTTACAGTAGGCACAATGTCTGCCTGTACATAAGAGTTAGGTGTATCTGTAAGTGCCAAGTAAGTTGCTGCACTTAACGCGTTTGCCCACACAGGGTCTCCGCCTACACTAGTGAGTACTTGGCCTGCTGTCCCTACTGCTAGAGATACCCAGTCACTACCATCATAGTACAACAAATCTCCTTTACCTCCAGGAGCTAAAGTTCCTCCACCTCCGCCAAAGCCACAGTCTGTGAGCTTATCACACAGGTTAGGTTCTAAGCATACTTCACCACACCCGTTGCACGGATAGCCACACTCTCTAAGAATGTCTCTTACAAAGCGGTTCAGGTGAAGTCCAGGAGCTTTTTGCCCCTTAGTAAATAGGCCGTACTGGCCTGAATAAATAATTACGTCTTTCATTGTCTTAGGTTTTAGTCTTGTTTAATATACACATAATTAAAGTAAGTTACAAACATTTATTCTATGAAGCACCTACTATCTAACACACAAATCTTTTGGCCTGTCCCTCCCTTGATTTTATTGCCTTTTAGCGTAATCAAGCAGTTAGGGTTAATGTTAATTCCTTTGTCCTGCCATAGCACTTCTGACAAGCCATAGCCTTTTATTACGTTGTCTATGACCTGTCCTTCTACGTTGCCAAACTGGCCACCATCCCAGCCACTTTCTTTGATGACGTTCTTAGTAAACAAGAAAGAACTATGCCTAGCCCCTGCGTAAGACGCTCCCCAATACACTCCCTCATGGCTTGCGCCTGTGATGTTACAGTTCTTAATTGTCACCCTATGACTAGCCGCTGTGCCTGTGTACCTAATCCCTGTGTGAGGAAACAAAATATTCAACCCGTCTAAGATAAGGTTAGTAGGTGCACCCCAAAACGTTAATCCACCACCTATAAGTTTGGCATCTAGGCCAGTGATTTTGAGGTTGTTAGTCTCACCTTCTACAATCAGTGCGTCTTCTTTGTGGGTAGTTTCTAAGGATAGCTTGTCTAGCACTACACTTACGTTAGAGGCGTTTCTTAGGACAATTCTATCACCTAAATACTTTCCTGTTAAGACTACACTAGACAACCCTTTGAGGTCAATGTAGTTAGACTTGAGGCTGGCTAAATCTATTGTCATACACTTGTTTTAAAAGATTTGAACACATTAAACAGAACAAAGGCAAAACTGTCAAAGCCACATCTAGCAGCTCTGACAGTCCTTTTACTTGCTGGTCATAGAGTTCTTTAAGCATTGCTACTAAAAAACAGATAGCTAACACTTCTTTTTTACCTGAGATTATATAGACACACATAAAGAACAAGCCTACTAAAATGTGCCTTAGATACCCACTAGGGTCAGTCTGCCAGTAACTAATCAAACCAGCGTATCTTAACTGACTCTCCGCCTACAAATGGACTCACCCATGTGATAATTCCTGTGGTAGGCACATAGGTATAATTAGTAGTCTGGGTTTGCTCTAGTCCATTTACCAACACAACTAGGTTAGCTCCGTTTGCAGGAAGTTTTGCTGGAGTTGTAGTGAAAGTGGTTTGTGCTGCGGTTGCGGTGAATGTGTTGGTCTTCCATGTAGGCTCTCCAAGACTTGTAATCCTGCTAATACTTAATCCACTTTGGTTAAATGGGCTAAAATGACTTCCATAAGAAGTTATAGTGGCTGTTGCGGAGTATGTATTTGCTACGTTTGAAACAATACTAGTGTTTAAGGCTAATAACCCACCTGTGAAATTACTGACTGTAAATGCTTCGGTCAGCGGAGTTTTCCAAGTCAAGTTCCTGAACTCTATTCCACCTAAAGTGGAAGCTGTTGCGTTTAAAATTTTCCTATTGCTTTCTAAGTCACCCGTAAAGACATATTTAATATTAGGAAAATTACTAGAAAGTGTTATTGAAGTGCCAGTATTACTTTCTTGTATCCCATTTATATTAAATGTTAGAATAAAATCAGAAGCGGGGTCATAATTTGTTCCCAAATAAGTTATCGCTCCACCTTTTTTTAAATTTATGTTATATGTAAGATACGAAGATTCCCAAGGGTCATTATTTGCATCATTCGCGTTAGACTCAATATTAAGAGGGCTATACAACTCATCAATAGAAAATTCCACTATCGAATTTTTCCAAGCAGTTCGAGTTAAACTGCTTATTGCACCTGAACTTGTGTTTTGGTATTTACCGATTTTAGTAACAAACTTAGAATTTAAAAACGTAGCTGCCCCCCAATTAAATTGGTGGCCTGTTGTAGCCCCTTTGACTTCGTCAATTTCAAGCCTTAAATTAATTGAAAAAGTGTCTTTTACTCCTAATGGCCTGACAAAATCCATAATCCTACTTCCACCACTATTGATAATGGTATTTATTTTTAAATTAACATCTCCAGCAGTGTAATTTATAGGCGGTTGTGGCGCAGTTTCTGTAACTTCGTTTAGTTCTATATTAATGTTTCTACTAAGCTCGTCTTGTAGGAAAAGAACTGCAAAATTAGTAATATGGTTACTTTGACCTAAAAAATTAAAATAGTTAGGGATAGTGAGAGAATTAATTGTGGCAATACTTAATAAACAAAAATCCCTATTTAAAACGCCGCCGCTTGTTGCACCAACTCTCGTAAATGAAGTCCCTGTATAACAATAATAGGTGAATCTATCTCTTGCTAAAGACACTCCTTGAATACTCCCACTTGTATATAATGCGCCGCTGCCAGTAAACCCGTAAGAAAAATTGCCATCTTGTACTATAATCACAGGGTCACTTATACTCTGTGCAATAGCAGTATCTCTAGCCGCCCAAGGGTCTTTAAAAGGAAACAAAATGTTTCCTACTTGCGCGGTTGCATTGTTTCCAGTTCCTTGACTGACGAACAATACATTACCACCATCAGATTGTCCAGGGATTTTGGCATATATCTCTTCTAACTGTGCTTGGACAGTGGTGCTTGTAATAGGTGAAAAGGGCGTAGCTGCTGTATTCTCTGCCGTGTGAGTAGGCTGCCACTTAGGCACTCTCCCAAAATCAAAGTCATACCACACATTAGTAGTGGTATCTAAGCACAGTGTAGGGGCTTGAAAGTGCTCTATGTCTAATCCTGTGATTGTGTTAGGGTTTCCGTTAGTCCTAATCACTACGCTACGGCCTACGATTTGTGCATTAGCTAGTGTAGCTAAACTAAGTAACAACAATAAAATAAGATTCCTCATTATGAATAAATTATTTCTACCTCGTCTCCTTCAATTAAGACTTGGCTGGTAAATGTGAGTGTGTTTCCTGTTAATGATAGCTTACTGTTAGGGACTTTCTGACCGCCTATGTACACCTGAATGTTCCCTAAAGAACTAGGCGTACTAGATAAAGTCACTTCATTGTCCCCAGATGTAAAGCTAGGTTCTTCTATGGTAGTGGTGACTGAACCTCCGCAAAGGCAGTCATATTCGTAATTAGGGTTACAAGGGTCATTAAAAGGAATCTTTAACTCCCTTAACAAGCCTAGTACCCACCTTCTGATTAGTTGTCTTGTCATTATCTTGATGCTCTTTCTGTGGCTTTAATTGATGCTTCTGCATCGTATTTAGTAGGCATATTACCCAAAAGTTTACTAATGTCTGCAAACAGCTTTATATCACCTTTGTCATGTATGCCCTCATCTCTCTTGTATCTCTCTAAAAAGAAAGGCTCATCTGCGTCTATGTGAGAAGTCATGTCTAAGAGTTGGCTAATCACAGGAAAGACCTCATTCAAACTTCTTTGTAACGTATTCCTGTTTTCAACCACCCCAAAAGGTAAGATAAATGTCTCAACTTCCTTGCGTGTCTTGAGTAAAGACGCTATTAAGGTCTGTTGAATTACGTTCATTTTTCTTAGCTCTTGGTAACGCTCTTCGTCATCATCATCCCACACTAGCGCACTGGCTATCCCTAAGATACTAAAAAGTAATATCTCAAGCAAGAATTTGTTTAGTGAGTTTTGTTGGTCTTCTGTGAGCGTAGAGTATGTACTTAATAACTGTGGGTTGCCTAGCTCTTTGTAGTTGTTAATGCTTTCTTTGAGCATTTGTGTGAGTGACTTATACCCACCCCTATGAAAGCCCTCTATGTATCCATTAGTGAGCATAGAGTAAATATTCATCCTAAGCCAGTCTGCGTTACTTAGCTTGGTGGTGTTGTTCATTCCTTCAATCCCCCCATACGCCACCACAGACATCTTTTCTTTATTCCTAAACCGTCTTGCTGACAAAGAATGCTTAAACCTAGGCGTGTTCATAAACCCTAGTTCAGAAGGTAATACTTCCTGGCCTAAGTGTAAATTGTACGCATCCATTATCTGCGTAATAGAGTTAGGAATTGTCTCACCACTAATCAACTGTCCATTAGGGCCTTGAATAGTCCTGGTCTTTTTAACCACCTGCGTACTCATCAGGTCTTGGTAAGTAGAGTTCTGGCTATCTTTCAGCCTCACCAAATCACGCAAGGGGTCATTAGTAGGCTTTAACCGCCTAACATCCTCTAGCAACTGTGCCTTGAGGTTATTCATCCTACGTTTGTTAAACTCTGACACTTGCCCTTCTAAGCCTAGCATTATAGCAAACTGCTGCCAGTTACTGTCCTCAATAGACTTAGCCAACGCGGCCTTCCACACGTCATTTGTTAACAAGACCCCGTTCTTAACTACCCTCTCTTTTTCATTCTTGTACAAGTGCCTAGCTACATTTCTAGCAGCCATGCTATACACACTGTCATCTGTACGCCCAGTTTGAGACATAAAGAACAACCGCTCTACTAGCTCTATTCCATTTTCAGTCTCAACTTCTTCAATGGTAGAAGACAAGACCTTAAAGGGTAATTCTACCATGTGTACGCTCTTCCAAAACTTGCCTATCAGAATCTTGTCCTCATAACTTAAATTCTTAATACTCTCTTCAAAGTCACTAGCGTCTATCCCTAGCCGTGAATATAAGGTAGTATAAGGCAAGCCCTTCATAGTTGAAAGACGCTTAAATACTTCCTCCAAAGACGTAACTCCATTCATCTTGTCCAGAATGGCATGGTGAATTTCAACAGGGTTAGCTAACTTGGTTACGCCAGTAAAGTATTTCCCTTCCGTGGGGAGTGTTCCGTAGATAGCCTTAACCGCCGTTGGAACTAGGTCAAAGGCAGGGGTGTCATTTCCAGACTTGTCAAACTCTTTCTCATGTGTCTCCCCTTCCTCTATTTTTTCAGAGTGCTGGTCTTCTTCTATGGTAATTCTAGGATAGACGTTAGTGTACTTACGCCACACTGACCTCATATAGTCAGGGTAGTTTGTTACGTTCCCTATTAAGGATTCAGGCACTAATGTTTCAACTATGTCCCATGCCAAGTTAAAGTCAGACTCTTCTGATGTAATGTCTGTTACACGCCCTTCTTTAGCAAAGTAATCTACTAGCAAAGAATCAAAAGACCTTGCTACTTCTATTTGCTGTGACTCACTATATTCAATAGGAGGCGTGAACTCTGTAAAGGCAAAAAACTCTGTATCAGGGTCTTCTACTACTTTTTTAGTAGAAACTTCCTGCTTTGACGTATAATACTGCTCTGGCACTATACTCTCATACTCATTCCAGAGCAGGTATGCAATAGGCTCTCCTTGGGCAGCTACAAGAGTTTTCCAGGCTTTTAATCTGGTATCTGGGCACGTTATGTTCATTATCCTAAGTAGTTTTCTCCAATGTAATTATCAAAGATTAGCAAGTCTTTAGTGAGTTTGAAAATATCCAACAAGGCAATGGCTTTATCTACCTCATCTATTTGCTCCTCAACATACTTGAGTGCAAGCGTATATAGGGCACGAGATGGTTTATTTCTCCTTCTTAGCTCCATCACTACAGGAAAAGATTTTAAGTAGCTTAGAAACGCTTACAATTGATGAAGTGATAGATAGTCTGTGGCCAGAAGTAATCCCAGAGCTACAAAAGCTGTTAGCGACACAAGCCTCACAAGTCATTACGTCTGTGAATAAGATGGGCATAGAGTTGCCTGATAACTTAGACTCTAATGAGAACCTGTACCAGTTTACTAGGAACTACCTAATTCAGAACGTAGAAGAGAGTTTCTTGTTTGGAGGTGGCTTAGAGTTTTACACTAACTACCACAAGAGAGCTAAGGGTAAAGTTTCTACAGGCACTACGCCTATTCCTGATAAGGTCTGGTGGGAGTCCTTGCCTAAAGACACCATAGGCAACTATGAGATGTCTAACCAGCATGACACGTTCAACATGGCAGAGGATGAAGTGTCTTACATAGGCCAGCTAGTTAAGGTGGATGGTAGGTTAATTCCTGTGGACAAGACCATTGAGTATGAGAAAATCTTCATGCCGCTAGTAAGGCAAGCAATTAACCACCAAGTCCAAGCAGGGGTGTTACCTATCCACTTTGCAGGAGAAGTCATTGACATAGACCACCCTGATTACACAGACTTGTGGAACAACACGTTAGAGAAGTTTGCAGCAGGCTATGGTAAAATGACCGTGGATGATGGTATAGGCTATGTGAACATGGACTATTACAGGGCGTACTTGATTAGTATGGGCAACTGGCCACAAGAGGCAGAGTATCACTACCAATGGGAGAAGCTGTATTACAAAAAGTTCTTCCAAGAATTGCCTTTAAATAACACAGATAAGACCATGCTGTTAAAGGGGATGATGTACACAGAGGAAGAATACTTTAAGAAGGCTACGCCAAGTGGGTACTACCAAGTGTCTATGAAGCTATCTTTTTATGGCCCAGAGACTGTGACTGGCTATCCTATCTTTGATAAGTTCTCTTTGTTTCCACTTACGCCGTCCGTGGTGTATGGAACTAAGCTCCAAAAGATGATGGAGTTTATGATGCAAGAGAACTACGCCTACAACAAGAGTGATAGTGGCACTAAGGTAACTAAGGGCACTAAGGCTAATCAAGGCAGGTTTGGTACAGTAAAGTTCTATGACAATCGTCAACCAGCCACTAACAGAGCAGGGTTTAGAGAGGACGTAAGAGCCAAGGCATACCAGCTAGACGTAAGGTACTTGAAGGAACAGCTAAGGACTGACC
>JABXJR010000106.1_pt1 | contig 16204 bp, 9 predicted proteins | sample 7431291 | NCBI WGS metagenome assembly JABXJR01 (sample SAMN14395756, study PRJNA613071) | wetland metagenome | isolation source: water samle H3 from high-altitude wetland | place: Chile: Salar de Huasco, high-altitude wetland | collected 2015-11-10 | reverse complement strand
GTAGCCTGTGCGGCATCAGCATAACTTATTCCTTTTATGTTAGCCGCCACCCCGAGTTTTCTGTAAAGGTTCTTCTCGTAATACCACAGTATGGCTTGGGCATCAGCAATGGTAATGTTATACCCCCTGCGGTTGAGGTTCTTAACAGCCAGAGCCAGAGTCTCATACATAAACCCGCGATCCGTAGTGCCAAATGGAGCGTCATTGAGGTTCTCGTACAGATTCTTGTACAACGTATTTGCGGCCTTTTCCAAATCCGTGCCACGCTTGAATCCTTTATCCTTGTACGAGTCGCGGTATGTTCTGGCAGCCAAGAAAGTTTCCTCCCTGGTCATTCCCGGATTGCCAACCTTGCTCCTTACATTATCAATGCTGGTAGAGGTAATCTCAGGAACAAGTGTTCCGCGATACCTGTTAAACATCCGTGACCACCAGCGATCCAGGGTGGGGTAGTTAGTCATCCCTGAGAGGTTGGCATAAAACATACCCAGCTTAGGCCCAAAAATACCCGATGATACCGGAGCCCTAAACGATGCCGGCCATGTTGCCTTGGTCATTCCGCGGGCGACCAGTTCCTTATTGATAGTACTAATGGTATTGACCTTCAACAGTGCGGCCTTAATCTTAGGGATATCACCGCCGTACTCATCAAGCAGTTGATTGATATTCTTAAGGTTAGTCCTGATGGAAGCCTCGCGCATCATCTTCAAGGTATCAACTACCCTGCGACGCCCGTGACTGATCCATGACTGATAGGCAATAGATGCAAGTTGGAAGTTTCGCATCACCTTCTGTCCATCAGAGGTAATAGCGATAAGCATGGTGAACATATCCCTGGCATCCTGGTCGGTCTTGAGTTCGGGAAATATCTCCGAGAGTTTGTCAAGCGACTCCTGGTATTTAACCGTATACCAACCCACACCACTCTCTGTCCCTGCCCTCTCGTTAAGATCCATCCAGTACTCTATCTCCGCTGACATCCAGCGGGCTATCTTCTGACTGGCTTGCTTGGACTGATCCTTCTTGGGGATGATACCATACTTAGCCCTCTGCCTGGCTTCTAACGCCTCCCCCACAACACGAGTGCGGTTTCGTCCAGGGGTCAACCCAAACTTTTTCATGGACTCTATGCCCTTCATGATAGAGATAGCCTGGCGCTTAGCCGCTACCCCCGTGGCATCTGGCGGAGCCTGTCCCTCTACAAGGAACTCAGCGACACTCTCCCCCTGGGCTATCTTACCAGAGATGGCGGTCATAAAATCAAGAATATTTGCCGGGGTGGCATCCTTTAAGAACACCTCACTGCCGGTAAGAGCCTTGGCAAACTTGTTTATTATCTCCTTGATCTTCTCCAGGAGAGTCTTATCCTGCGATGACAGTGCGTTGATCTCAAGGCCTGAGGCTGCGAGCATGCCGCCAAACTGCACGACATACTCCTCGTATATATCCTCACCCTGGTAACTATCGGTGAATGCCGCTAACTCATCTGCTATGTGTCCATACCCAGCGTTAAATAATGCAGCATCTATTTCTGTTCTAAATTCACGGAACTTCTTGGGATTATTGCCAAAAGCCTCCCGTAAGATAATATGCCACATCTCGTGGGCGCCAGTAGTCGGGGCGGCTATCTCTTTATTAAAGACAACCAAGACGGGCTTGCCACCTAAAAATATAGTGTTCCCCCGGGACACCGATCTTATCATCTTCTGGACGATAGCGATATCCTCCTCGCTCCAGTCTAAGGCAGATAAATGCTCACGTGCTTTTTGCTTAGCATCAGCAACATTCTCCGCAACAATAACCCCTACATCCGGGAACGTGAGGTTCAGCGACTTGGCAGCCGCCTTAATGGAGTCACCTATTTCGTCTTTTTCGAGTTTGGCAAGGGCTTGTTCGATGAGATTATCGACGTTTTTCCGATCATCTCCTCGGTATTGTCCTCCAATGGTGTTCCGAGCCTCTCGAAGAATGCCTTGATACTCTCCCTTTCCGAGGAAGGAGATTTCTGCGTCTGCGACTTTTCTGCTTTCGATTCTGTCATTATGATTATCAATTATATCTGTAAACTTATCAAGATCCGATTCCTTTTCGACGCCAATATACAAAATATTTTCCGAAGTATCAAATGATGCACCCTGTCCGTCAGCATATTCTGGCTTGCCAAGTCGCTCGCGGATGTCATTGACGATAGACTCGGCTGCTGCAACATCCTGCATCTTAAACTGATACATCTTTCCTTTGGCGCCTTGCTTATAGCGTATCCTCATCACAGAATTTTGTGACTCCCAGGCAAGAGATCCTGCCAGGGCGCTGAAGATATCAACCATCACCGGATCAACGGTGTTAAGAGAGACCATCGCCGACCCCTCAAATGACACCGATCCACCCTGAGCCCACAGTCCCATGTACTGCTTGGCTATAGACGAAGGCAGCCCCAGGGTCTTGGCAATAGTGGTAAGGGTTTTAAGCAGAGCCTTGTACTCGGGGATATCAAAGGGAGCCTTGTCTGATAGGCCGCTGGACTCAAAGACCTTTAGCGGAGCCGTCATGATCTGTGTTTCCACCTCACTGCCTGGCTCCATAGCCTTAGCCTCACCTTTCTTTGCATCCCTGAATGCCTTGGCCGCCCCCTTCTCACTCATCGCCGTGCGTGTAGCGTCGATGACCAGGTTGGCTATATCAGCATCAGTGAGATCAAGCGTGGTGCCCATGAATTTAGCAATGGCATCCTTAATAGTCTTGACAAACTTCTGCCATGTGCCCAGCTCTGTGGCGGATAATACCTTGTCAGCCTGTAGATTAGGATCAGATATGATCTTATTGGATAAGAATGCCAGATACTCCTCACCCATCATCGACGGGGACTTGCCGCGGTAATACTCGGCACTACCGCCTGACTCATCGATCAGTTTAAGAATGGCCTCTTCACCACCAACAGCCTTGACAACCCCCAGCATCGTGGCATCATAGGCCTCGCGGGTTGTAAACATCCTTTCAAGACCACCGTGCACGCCCGCTTCATGTAACCATACCTTACGAGCCTCTTCTACAGAGGTGATGTTATCCAGGTTGACATACGAGCGGGTGTCGCCCGGGTAATGCACGCCAAGCATATCGGGGTTCTTGGCAAAAGCCTTTGGTGCCCTGGGGTCAGCATCCTCGGGGAATACCATACCTTCAACGGCAACTACCTGCTGTCCCTTGGATAATTTATTCAGCCGGTCAATCTCCGTGCGTACCTGCTGTTTGACCTCTGGTGTAACAGGGGTTTCTACGGGAGTAGCCATAGACATAATCTCTCCTTCCTCGCCGCGCTTTACCGTTGTCTCCCTGGACTTCTCTATCTTAGTTACTGGCTTAATTACTTCCTGGGCTACCTCGACTGTCTCAGTGGGAGTTGTCTTAGGTACCTCCTCCTTCTTTAAGGGTTCAGCCTTAATTTCTTCTTCGGCTTTTAAGGGTGTAGCCTGATCTTTGGTTTCTTGTTCCCCTGCAACTACGGCCTCGGATACTTCCGCGGTAGACATCTCGTCGATGACCTTGTTCTGAACCAGACCCCCGGCATATTCAATCAACTTAACAACGTCCTTAGCCTCAGCCTCTTTGCTCAATTCGACCATCTTTGTGATAAGCCCGGCCTCATCCTTGGACTCAATGAGATCGCGTATCTCGGCCACATTACTGCGACCAAACTTATCTATGACACCCTTAGCGTCAGTACGCCACTTGATACTTTTGTACACATCCGGTCCGGCCATCACGGCAAAGCCACCGGTCATAACGGGAATAGTTAGTACCAGATCCTTTAGAAACTCCTCGGTAACAGCCTCGCCCTGGAAAACATTAGAAAAGATCTCCTCCACATACTCCCCAAAGGGATTGTTTAGTCCCACCGTTCTGAATACCTTCTGTGCTGTAGGACTGATGATCCTATTTATGGCCTTCCACTTTGGAAGAGCAACCACACCACCAAGGCTCTCGCTGAATATCTCCGCGGCACTTCTGCCTACGCCTACAGCGATGGCCTTACCCATACTCGGGAGAGCTTTCTTGTCCAGGACATACTGACCGTCCTCTAATGTGAGAGGGAGCCTCATCTCGGCAATGTTCTTATATGTAGCCGGAGATACGGGCACACGACCTATGGTGCTTATTGCTCCCTCAACTATAGGAGCAACGGTTCTCTCGGCTACAGCCGTCAAGGCTTTATTCTTAATCCTGTTCTTAAGCACTGCAGCCAGAGCCTTGTCTGCACCCTGGGCCGCCGCCTTACCTACGGTGCCTCCGGTCAGAACAAATGATTCCATGTAAGGAATAGATCCCGCGACACTCTTCGCCCTGCGGTACCGTCCTATATCCTCCTGAGCCATGCCCTGCAACTGCTGCAGTTGACCGTAAGAATCTACCAGTGCATCGTCAGCCTCAGTGCTAATGCCATCCTTTTGCTTACGTGCAGCGTCAGTAGTGACCAGTACCTCTCCAAGACCGGCAGCACCGACAGAAGCCATGTTGGCAAGTTCCTGTCTGAAAGCCTCAATACCAGATCCCTTCTCTGTCTCGGGAACACGCAGGGCTGTCTCGAGATTCTTCTGAGCCAGGTCCAACTTACGAAGACTACCCTGCAACTGATCATACCTGGATGCCGCAGCCCCCTTGGCGGGGATAGCCACCCCCTCGGCTGTATAGGTGGGCTGTACCTTCTCGATCTCGACCATGATCTTATCACGAGCATCCTGTAATTTATCCCTGGCATTCATGGCCTGGGTCTTAAGAGCGAAGGTCGTTGGTTGGGTGCCATGGAACATAGCACGCTGACCAATGATAGAATTTATTTCCCCGCTCACCTCATCCATGTCAGCGCCCTGCTGAGTATAGGTATTGACGAAGTAATCCTTGAGGTCCTTTAAGGCAGCATGCCGCTGCTCGACGGTCATGCCCGGGTATTGGGTTATATTCTTGACCTCATCCTCTATCTGCTTGACATGATCCTTGTCCAGCCACTCAAAAGAGTCATACTCATCTCTCATAGAATCAGCCTCAGCAATAGCTGACTTCTTGAGCTTCTCGTATTCGGCCTGCAACTCCTCGTTAGTCTCAGCCGTAACAGCCAACTTCTCTGCATCAGCATTAAACTTAGATATGAGATCATTACTGCGCTGCTCGTAGAATTTATTCTTCTGATCGACATGCTCAAGATAGGCCTCAGGAGTGTAATCCTTGGCTATAATATCCTTACGGGTTAATTTGGGTTGTTCTACCGGCGGTGTCTCCTCGGGCTTATCCGAAGATGGCTCTCCAATATAATCTAATGGCTTGCGCGATTCGTCGTAAATATCTTCTTGAATAGTCGGAGAATCGGGTTGCTCTTTTTTTTTTAAGCCCAGGGTGTCCGTGAAACTATCGAACGTAGGAGGAGCATCAAACCCACTGCCGGTCAGATAATCATAATACTTCTCAGCAGACCCGATGTCACTGAGAGTATCGCTGAATGACTCAAATGTATCAGGGGTATCTGCCCCTGCCCCACGAAGATATTCGTAATATTTTTTTAAGGCTTCGTTCATATCATTTCCATGTTAGGCCACTTGGACCAGAGGTGCGACCCATGATATCGCCTATAGACTTATCTCCCTCTGGGGTTTTAACCCTCATACCATAGATAGGAGATGGATTAACCATGTCGTCTATCTTCACCGTTATTGTAGTACCGTCATCAGCCTGGAGGGTCATATTTCCATCAGTGGAAACTTCATATAATGTAAGGGCTCCATGTTTTTTGCGGAACTTATCGATTTTTATTTCCCCGCCACTATCATCTATGCCCGAGACCTTGCGATCGAAGTTAAAGGCCGCAGGCTTAAGGCCCTTAAATGCGAACCTACCATTATCCTCTATGGGTTTCTCATACTTGCCATAAGGACTGTCGGCAATATCGCTGGCAGCTCCCTTAGGTGTCTCGGGGTTGGCCTTGAGATAGGCCACAGCATCATTACCCTTGAGGGTGGTCTTGATCTTCTTGCCGTCAGCAGTCTCGTATTCAATGTTAACCGTGGCCGGGTCATCGGCCTTGGCACTCACTACCTTCCTCGGCACTTCCTCTACTGACTTAGTACTCCGCATTACCTTTGGCAGGTAGCCATCCTGAGACATAGCCCATTGCATGATGGGATTATCCATGATGTTCATACTGGACATATCCACATTGCCCATCTCGTCAGCACTAATCTTACCATTGCCATCGGTATCGTAGGCCTTGAGATATTTCATCTTAACCTTGTCATCGGCACCAGCAAATTCCTTCTGTGCCCCTTTGAGATAACGGGGATTAGACAGTATCGTCTGAGCGATAAACTGCTTAGCCTCCTCGGGATCAGTGGTGTTCTGTGTGGTAGTGGTGATGATATCCTTACCGCCCACTGATTGAACATCTTGTGTGGCCTTAACCGATCGCCCCTGCCACTTGGTAGCGTCAAAGAGAGAACTCATATTCACCCCGGAGAACTCCAGGGAGTTGGGCTTGTAAATACCCGTGGCAAGAAACTTCTCGGTGTCAGCCTTGTACTTATCCATATCATAGAGAGCCTGTCCGCCAGCCTGCTCGATCAATGCCTTGTCGCGCTTCCACATCTGCTCGGACTGCAGCCACTCACCCTGCCTGGCCTTCATGGCGTTCTGATCCTTCTTCATCTCCAGGAGAATGTCATTGGAGATCTTGCCATTATTATCCTTGATCACCTTCGTGTACTTATCCGTATAGGCCTTCTGCATGTCGTTCATCTGGCTCGAGGCATGGTTGGAAGCAAGTGTCTCCAGGTCCATATCCATGTTCTCACGAAACTCCTTCTGTAACTGCTTCTGGTCAATAGCCTCGCGATCCAAGGTGCGCTGGAGATTGTCGGCAGCCTTGTTCATCTCAGTGAACTTCGGGACATGGAAGTCCAGTTCGCGACCGGTAAATAATATGGGGAATGCTGATGGCATCGTTAACCTCCTATTCTTGGGTTGTAATAATTGTATGGATCAGTGATGCCATAACTATTAACATTGGTTCCTTGGGGAGTTAATCCCATAGTTCCCTGGCCTGAATTAAACATATTAGGAACAATGGCAGCATCGGCATTGGCCTGAAGGGGATTAGTCTGTATCCCTGCCGCAGCAGTCTTCTGTCCAAAACCCCCGGCACCGGCTATTGTATTTATTCCTCCCATTGCTGCACCGCCTGCCTGATCCAGCCCGCCCCAGAGATTCTGCTGGCCGGCATTCCATTTCATGGCAGCCATATTACGCCTGACCTGATCGGGGTAACCAACATTTTGCCACCATTCTTTGTCGGAATATTCAGCCCCCATCTGGTACCCCCTGGCGAGGTTCTGCTGCGACTGCTGCTGGAAGGCAGCATACTGCAACCCCAGGTCCCGGATGGCTGACTGCTGTTGACCGTAGAGTTGACCCTGAGCAGCCACAGCAGCGATAGGACTGTCGGCGTACTTAGCCGCAGCACGTGACCCGCGGGCAGTGCTCTCGGAGATCTTAGCCTCGTAGCGATCTTGTCCCGGGAGTTCGCCAAGGCCGGCCTGCTTCTGATATATAGAAAGCATTTTTTCATATTCGTCAGGACGGGAATATTTTGGGAATGCCTTGTTTAGTTCTTTATTAGCGCGAGCCATCTGTACTCCTCCAGCAATAGCCTGCCCCATACCAAAGATCCCCTTGATACCCTGACCTGCTAATGATGCGATTGTTAAAGGATCCATTATATTATGGTTTTATGCAAAGTTAGCAATTCAAACATTAGATATTCTATAATTTAAGTCCACTTTAAAAAGTTTCGCCGCAGTGTCAATATATAACACATTATCAATAACATACCCACGCATCGACTCTCCCCTATACAGGTCAAGCACGCTTGGAGTAGCGCTATTGGTCATCATATTAAACAGATACTCAGCGTACATCGCACCCTCGCGACGCTCAAACCTGGCATTGGGTAGTACCGACTGCATGCCATTAGGATATGACATGTTAGCCGGTATCAGCACCGAGCCCGCCCAGTCCGGGTTATCTGTATGAACGGCTATCGAGTCATACACCTTCATCATATTGGGCTGGGCGTTACCCCAGACAGCCACCACGGCCGTCATAGCAACGTCGTACACTTCCAGCGGCGTACACCACTCGTCGCCATGGCTCCATACACTTTCACTCCCGTTGATCCATGAGAAAAACTTGTTGCCAGCCCACTCATAACACGTTGGGAATATGCCTGCTACTGAGCGGTAAAACTCCAGGAACGACACCCACCTGCCACGTGACTCGCGAAACACCGCGGTATAAGGAAGTAGGCTGGAGTGCAATATGCTAACATATAGCAACTTGCGACCATCGTCCCATCCTATAAGCATGGTCACATTATCCTGTCCCAGGTCGAGAACAGAGGCACACAGATCGCGGAAGTAGGTCTGCATCTTATAGTCAGCACCCTCACCGCCAGCATCAACCTTGCCTGAGATGGGATACGATCCGTTGTTGGTATTGCGGATGATTGCCCCGGCATACAGGTCGATAAAGTAACAGTAGCCCCTGACAAAGATCACCGCCTGCGGCACCGTGGTACCATAGTCCTCTATAGAATAGTTCGGCGGACTCAGGATAGTATCAGCCACAGTGAACACGCTGCCGGTGGAGTCGGTTATCTGACGCCTGCCGATATACATACTCGCCACCTTGCGCTCGAAGATAACCTTCAGCACATCTCCGACCTCCCCGATACGGGTGATGGCTCCGTAGATATCTGTCGTAGACTTGACGTCTCCAGGATCAAAGGTGAATAGGTTATTGATGGAGACCCCGGCAAAGTGCGGCCATCCCCACCGGATATTATTAAGAGTGACTTCTCCCAGAGACGAGTAAAGATTAGGTTTGCCACGGTCATAAGCGTCCGACTGATAAAAGTCCGACCAATGCATGCTCTCTACGGCAAATAATGCTCCCTCATCTGCAGTTCCCACATCCACAGAAAATGCTCTCGCAATAACATAAGCATCACCACTATTCAGAACACCAGAGGCAGACACGCCCGCACTCTGAGACACGCCATCCGGGTTCATGTGATAACCATCGATAACGTCATTTATCTTATCTACAAGATAATAACTCTCATACTGCTCGTCGAATGTCCGTGGTGTATATATCTCTACTAAAGACCCTTCAGCAGTACCAAAAAGATTGTTATCCGGCGAGGCTATCCTTAATATGTTCTCATCTAACCCGGCTATTGGTAAGTCATAATAGTCATCTCCCTGATAAGAATCCCCTAAATAAATACCCTCTGGAGCACCAGTAAGAATACGGATGCGATCCCCATCTACCCGTGCATACTGATCAATAATAGAATTATACATGGGGTGGGTTACAGTATCTGTCTTGAGATCCTGCAGTGGAGATATATCTAATTCAAGATATCCATCTACAACTTGTGGCGTTCCCGTTATAATATATTGCACAAACGCTGACTGCGTTTTGTTCCCGGCATATACCCAACTCCAATATCTCGCCCACGATGGGGCCATATGTGATATTATCCAATTAATCTCTATACGATAATCCATACCAACATCCCACTCCTCAGTAGTGGTAGTGGCCGCCTGGGGAGTGGCATAATAACTACGTTCTTTTACTACCACATCACATGCAGGAGATTTCATAATAGTAGAACGACGGAACTCCTCGTCCCAATACTGTATGGCATGTGGATGAATAGCCCCTGATTTATAAGTATTCCATTTATTGGTTCCTGATAATCCTACGAGCGATGATTCATATATTGTAATCTGTCCATCCATAGGCCATGTGCCTATAAATGGCAGTTCCATTTCTATATCATAGGTGGCAGCATGACTTGTATTCCATGCAGCGGGAGCAGTGCCATACAACGCTGGATCGCATTCCTTGCCAATAGTCCTGACATACAATACCGCTCCACCTAATAAAGAATAAAGTGCAGCATGAAGAGCGGCAGCGAAAGCATCTTGACTGGCTACATTAGCAGCGGTAAGAACATATGTTGAATGATAATATGATTTGCCTTCTCCTGTTACGCCACCAAAATTAAAACTGAGATCAATTATATCTCCCTCATCATAATCATTAAAATCTAAACTACTCCCGACGAATCCGACTCCCTCATTCTCTGGGTCTATCTCATCTAATGGAAGTGATGTTATAATATTACCAATGAATGTTTCAGGAGTAATGATCTCAACCGGTTCTATAACTGGGGTCATTATAACATTAACATCAATATTATCAAACCCCTCTGTTATTCCAGCAACAACAAGTCTATTCTCATTAATAAGAGTGGCGTCGGCTACTTGTTTTGGAATAGCATCTTCAACCTTATTAACTTCATCTTGATCTACAGTCTCATAGTTCTCATCATTATAAAATGAGATAGTAGAAACATCCCCAGATATGGAATCAAAGAACCGCCAATCTCCGTCATTCCCCTCCCTAACAATAATCTCCACATATTCTATAACAGTATCATCTCCGCGGGCGAATGTAACAATTAAGGCATTATTCTCATACTGTTCTTGTGCATACTCACCATTCCACTTTTCGATATTGGGAGCAAGGCACACATCGCTGAACTCCGAATACACACTATACCCACTCTCACGATACTTATACCTGTATGCAAACTGAAAAGTTTTATTAATCAAGTTATTTTGATAACGCGTCGCGTCAGTAATATAAGCACAGGTAGGCCTGCTTGTCGGAGGCATGTTCCTTAGGGCAAATGTCGTAGAGATTATCTCTGGATATGTATCCCCGGGCACGCCGTTGTAATACCTGTAAGCATACTCAATATGCACCTTACGCATGCCGTAAGGGCCGGAGTTATAGATGATGTAATCGCCAAAGACCTTGGCACCATACACCCAGTCATCCATATAGAGATACGGCTCCTCGAAAACAATAACCCTATAGACTTCGGTGACGGGATTAAATTCTATGATGGAGTTGTACTCAAAGTCCAGTTCTGCTATTAAATCAAAACCCTCAGTAGTAGATGTAGTGGTGGCGTCACCATGGACAGACAGCCCCTTGACAAAGAAATATATGATATCGTTATCCGGTCTCTTGCACGAGCCGATGACCTTAGGCCAGTCAGTGAGCTGCCAGGCGATGGCCGTAGGTATCTCTCTGGCACCAGGATAGGTGACAAGCAGTCCTCCCTCTCCGTCCTCTGCCCCGGGGAGCATGTTGACAATAAGGTTGCTGTCGTCCGCTCCGAAGTATCTCGGATCGTCATCCATGTTAAGTCCTATGTTCCCAAAGAGCTTTTCTTGTATCATCGTCTCAGTCCCGGAGAGGTTACTTTAAGCATCGAATCCCATATGTCGCGCAGCGGCGGCAGTTTGTATCTTGAGGCAAGCCTGATAGCACGCTCGTAGTTCTGTTGTCTGCGGTCAATCTCGTTGATAGCCACAGCGTTAAGTTCGCCCAGTCTCCAGTAGAGATAGGCGTCAATCACCGGTGCCATCGTCACATCAACAGAAGTTTCTTCATCTGTACGTATTCCCGTACTCACATAGAAGACAACAACGCTCTTGGCCTCGGCACCATCGGTGTAGATCTTGCGATCGGTCCAGTCGAGTTTATAGTAGTAGCTGTTTATTCCCCCGCGACCACCATAGCCTATCCCTTGGCTGCTGTCACCGGCATCATTGTCGGCTGACACTACAAGGGTGTTAATGGCAGAATTTTCCGTGAAATGCCACAACGTAGCCTCCTCGGCCAGGGCTATGCCTATGAAGTCAATCATATCATCAGGCATATCCAGGGTGCCGTTGGCATCAGTGGTGACCACCGAGGAGTGATAAAGCCGGGTAGTGTGAGACATGTTATCTCTCAGGCAGTCAAAGGCAAAGAGCAACATATTAGTAAAATCATTCATAGGAATGCGATACTTGGTCATGAAACTCTCCACGATGTCGCCTATCTTGATTAATGCCGGTGCGTAGGTTGCTGCCATCACTGTGCGTCTTTATTTTTGTCCTCTAAATTAGCCGGAGGCACCTGGGCCATCTTCTGTAGGACAGATACGAATATCTTGTCATCCTGTCCGAAGGGTATATTAACCTCATCCTCGTCGGCATATTCACTGAAGGGGAGCACTATCCCCACCCTCACCCCTGCATGACGCAGATCGGAGTTGGTGTTGTAGTATATTATCTTGTTGCCCCGCACAATATAGAACGACCTGGTAAACGGATCGCCGTCTTCGGCCAGGGATGATCCTATGTATGTGCGATCGGCCATCATCTTTTCAGTAGTGCTCATTGGATAAAGCATGGTCTTATCGGCATTGTGCCCTATCACATACCTCACTCCGCTCTGTTTGTCGGGGAAAACAACGTACCCACAGGGTAGATCAGTGTAGTAATCTTCAGTGGAGACATTCTCCTCCACCTCCAGGGCTACCTCCGACCCATACTCCCGTATGTACTGATCCAGGTCACGATAATCTTTACGATAAACATCGTAGAGAAACTGGTTCATCGAGTGCTCTATGGCCTGGTCAATAATACGGTCATGATACCGTGCCGTAGAGTCTATTTTCCTTAAGCCGCCCTTTACGGCAGCTCTCATATCAGCCTTTGTCATACGATTTTGCTCTCTTCTTTAGCTTGTAACTGGGTGGCAATTTGCGTCACACCCATATTCTCAAGATTAATCCCCATTTTCTGCAGGACCATGTATACGATCTCCGGCAGCATGCTGGTGTCCCACTCCCAGTTGGTGGTAGACGAATCAATATTTGCAGGACCAAGCGTCCCGTCCCGATACTCATCCCCGTCGGCGATAGCGACATTATATGCCCCCGAATCCAGCCAGTGCATGGTGTAATTGGAATCGACATAGTAGTCAAGCATCGGTATGGCCGGCAGTCGATAGTAACTCGTTCTTACAGTGGGGATAGTCGTGGGATAAACATTAATTTCTATCCCGGATGTTGATGGGTAGCACTCCCCTTCCTCGCTGGCAACATAGACAGCGGTGATCCGGAACGCATAGTCACTGGTTATCCCCGCAACAGCCTGTGTATAAGAAGAAATACTATACCCGCCGTTATAACTGGTTGTTCCGTTAATGTAAACATAGTCCCCCGTCTTAAATTTGTGAGGAGTGGCACAGATAACAGTCACACTCCCGGGATAACCCAGCCCCGCAGCATTATATATCCCCGTTATCCTCAGCCGGCGGTAGTCTCTTGCCCTGCTAATTACCGCACATGGATTCATGATGGTCGGCTTGGTAAGTGAGTCGGTGAGCCTAGCATCCAGTTCTCTCTCTGTCACCCAATCTATCTCCTTGTAATCAGAATTGGAAACAACCCAGCGCGGAGAAGTCAAAACATCATCTGCCACCCAGTCAACATCAACCCAGAAACTGTTCTTATCAATGAAGTGGATTGGCTCTGCCGTGATCACATGAACAGACAGTCCCGTGACAGTGACAATCGCCCCGTCTTTCAGGCCGTGATTAAGAGATGTAATCTTAACCTTCGTATCGGGATCGTTCACCACCTCCACCTCCTCGGTCGCTGTGATAATACCCATCGGGTACTGGTAGGTGAGGTTGCCTATCATACGATTGTGATAACTGGACAGGTCGGTGAGATCCAGTTCGTAGGCTCCGCTATTGAAAATCACGGGAGATGGCAGCAGTCCCACACCATTTGTAAGGGTGATCGACTCGTTGCGCATCTTGAATATAGCCATCCGCTGAGATATCACAAAGTCGGTCTCGTGTTTGGACATGTAAAAGTTGAACAGCTCCATATTAACAATGGGAGCTACGCGATTGTACTCCTCTAGATTAAACGCATTTCCACGAGTGTCTTTTTTCGCCAGGGCTAGACAGGCCTCGTACACAGTTTTCGATGCAATCATCAGTTATGCCTTTGTTGAGTACAAAGATAATCAATTTTGAGGGAGTGTTTTGCGCTGCCTCCTACCGCCTATATACCGAAGGGGTTATTTTAAATTACCCGCATCCATCTTAATGCTGACCCCGCCTTGGCAGTTATTGCCGAGTTCGCAATTTCGGAGGCAAATTGAAGTTGTAAAGTGCCGCTTTCGGCAGGGGCAAAGAGGCCCCATATAGTGGCTATGTTGCCTGTTGTGACTCCTGATGTTGCACTACTGTTGGCAGGCAATTGATATGCCACGAGATTATTCATTGTCTTGGTCGTAGTCGTTAGTGAATATTCACTCGTGTATGAAAGTCGTGTTATCGCAGGGCCGTTCAGAGTCCATCTGCTTCCGGTCGTTGTTGCTTGTGCCGTGTAATCGATTACAAACTCAAACCAATATACTTGACCCGCTGTGACTCCAAAGCTCATGCCCGTTACATCTGCAAGAGTATTAAGTGTGGCATTATTATTTACAACATCCTCTGCTAAAATCACAACATTAAGAGCATTAATTACAGGATTATTTGAGCCTACGGTTTGAGATGTCTTAATAGCCCCTACTAAGGTAAGTACTGAAAAACCTGTTTTGTCATTATATTGAAGCGTTTCTCCTGCGGCCAGTATGCCCTTCCAAAGAATAAATTCAGTCCCGTTGGCATCAAGTTTCACCGTTACCGTTGCGTTAACCGTGTCGGCATTGTATATTGTGATAGTGTCAATAATACGCTGTGTTGAGCTTGCGGGAGCAGCGGCAATATTAACATCGGTCGTGTTGTTAGTAGCTGCAAGCGTGCGCCCGGGCACGTAGGTTGTAGTCGTTACATCCCTCCAAAAGGTAGCACAGCGCAGTTGGTTGGCGGTGACATTACCACCCAATACCGCTTGTAGGTTGTCCGTTGTTTCTGTTAAAATTATCATAGCTGTCTTGTTAATATTTGTGCTTGTGTCATTCCGCCTGCATGACTATGAGTGCTTATTTCCCCGGTCAAGACGGTCTCTACTGCGATCTTTGTTACTGTTGCATCACTGCCAGCCGGTCCCTGAATACCCTGTAGCCCCTGACTACCAGTATCTCCTTTTACGCCCTGTATCCCCTGCTCCCCTTGTAGCCCTCTCTCCCCGGTGTCGCCTTTCGCTCCTGTAGCACCATCAAGCCCCGGAGTGCCAGCGGTGCCCTGTGGTCCCTGCGGTCCCGTCGGACCCTCTACACCCTGTAATCCACGCTCACCCGTGTCTCCCTTTGCACCAGCGGGACCCGTATTACCTATCGGACCCTGTGACCCGGTTGACCCTTGAGGCCCCTGCGGTCCTACCTCTCCCTGCAACCCACGCTCACCAGTGTCGCCTTTAGCTCCAGCAGGACCAGTAGGCCCAGTATTCCCAGTTGCTCCAGTTGCCCCGGGTAATCCTTGTATCCCCTGAGCTCCAGCTTCTCCTTTAGCCCCGGCATCTCCAGGTTCTCCTTTTTCTCCCTGTTCTCCCGCAGGACCGCTAGAGTATAATAGTGTATTCCAATTACTCGTTCCGTTACCTACCTTGAACTTGCCGGTATCAGTCTCTAGGCCTAGTTCTCCCGCAGCCAAGACGGGGTTTACGCTTGTCCACGTGGCAGAAACATCTCTTCTGAATTGTATTCTTGTTGCCATTTATGCTGTGCCTCCAATTATTGTGGTTATCCCCCCGAACTCATCTACCGCCTGTCCTCCGTCAACATTACCAGTTGATGTAACCGTATTCCAGGTTCCGTCATCACGCAAAAACCTACCACTTATTGCGGTGGGGCGCGGTACCAGCCCGGCCTTAGATGGAGTAAAAACTCCCAGGGAACTATCTCCCTGGCTCCCGATATATCTGATATCAAGGACAACTTTTATAAGTTGATTACGGCCTGCACCAACCGCCGTGCCTATCCTGAGATGGGGCAGAGAATAACCACTGCTCACCGGCACCCCCATTCCGAGAGTACCTCCATCCCTGATGTCTCTGGATCTAACTCCCTGTCCTTTTTGGACATAGCCATACACATAAACAAACGCTATTCCACTGCTTGATAAAACGCCATTATTAGAAATGCCTACGGTATAAGTGCTTGCTGCGGGAGCATATACATAATCATCCTTTTGCGATGTCCCGACAATAATATAGCCTTGTTTGAGCTGGGATAGTTTCATAACGCAAAGATAGTCATTTCAAAAAAAGCCCCCGACATTTAGCCGAGGGCCC